>Ga0206887_10065_pt1 | contig 24313 bp, 18 predicted proteins | sample Alteio_BWOrgHeat_89_FD_153248 | JGI IMG/M metagenome (GOLD analysis project Ga0206887, IMG submission 153248) | Enriched cells from forest soil in Barre Woods Harvard Forest LTER site, Petersham, Massachusetts, United States - Alteio_BWOrgHeat_Nextera3 ...
CCGCCCCATTCCCAAATTACTTTTGCTCCGCTTACCAACGGACCACTTGAAGCTTTGGTAAAATAGGTGGAGAGAATATCCGGATTGACAATTGCGTGAAATACTTCTGCAACAGGTTTACGAATGGTTTGGGATATGATGTAGTGGATGGTTTCCATAATATTATGAGACTCACATTTTGTGACGATACATCAGTATACACTTATGTTTGTCTTTTGCGTATCGCTCTAATCTTTCGGCAAGAAATAAGGGCACTCCATCCAAATCGATCTGATTAAAGTTGATACTTCCATAAAATTGTTTTAGGTGCGGTGGATTAATGCAATAGCATGGCGTATTTGCGATATACGGATCAAGTAATTTTAGTAATGCTTTACCGATACCCTGATTTTGGAATTCAGGCAAAACCATCATACCACGTAAGACAAGAACCCCTTCTTCATGACTAAGTCTGACAGCGCCAACAGGTTTTTCAGAAATACTTGCTAAAAACCCGATATCTTCCTCTTTGATACCACCCTTATATCCGATAGCTTTATATACTTTGAGTATTGTAGAATGTTTATGATTCTCAACTCTTTGAATGAGGAGCGAATTTTGATCCATACAAAACCCTCCTATTTATCCCCTACAACCGTATTGGTAAGATCCCCCAGCATCTCAATCGAGCATGTCACTTCATCGCCAATTCCGAGCCAGCGATTATCATAGACTTTGCTGCCATTAAGTTCTAAGAAGCAGCCTGTGCCGACAGTGCCGGAGCCAATGACATCACCCGGATAAAGCATTACCCCATAACTTGCACGTTCGATGATCTGTGCAAACGTCCAGGTCATATCTTTGAGGTTTCCACGTGATACTTCTTCACTTCCAACTTTACAAGTCATCGTCAGATCGTACCTCTCACCTTTCGGTCCCGGGATTCTGCGAGGTGCCAATTCATCTCGCGTTATAAGATATGGTCCGATCGCTGTTGCAAAATCTTTTCCTTTTGCAGGTCCGAGTGATAGCTTCATCTCTTCCATTTGCAAATATCTTGCACTCCAATCATTCATGATCGTGTACCCAAAAATATATTCATCGGCATCTTCGGCTTTGATATTGCGTCCTTCTTTACCGATAACGATAGCAGCTTCAAGTTCAAAATCAAGTTTCTTTAAGTGCTCTGGCATTACTTCCATTGGGCCGGGGCCTATAACAGCCTGATGATTCGTAAAATAAAACACCGGAAATTCATCGAACTCTGCGATCATCTCCACACCGCGATTTCGACGCGCAGCTTCCACATGCTGGCGGAATGCATAGCCATCACGCATAGAAGTAGGACGTGGTACCGGAGCAAGTAATTGACTGATCTCCGAAAGAGGCCACGCAATTGTGAAGCCTGTATTTAAGTCCTCAAGACTTCTTTTTGTACACCAATCATATACTTCCCGTGCAAGCTTCAGAGAGGTATCACCAAGTGCGAGAAAGGTAAGAATATCGGAGGGAAGCGTCGTACGGAGTAATTGCTTATCATCACTACGCATCACAAATTTCATGGAGGCTGCTTCAGCATCAACAACATTTCCATTGATCAAAAATCCGAGTCTTCCCTGCGGCGCTAACGGATGATGAACATTTTTATCAATTGAACGAAAAAAAGCCTCGCCCATTTTTAACGTGACAGATTTAGATGTAACTACATCGGGTTCAGGCGTTATCGGTCCTTTATAAGTAACGAATTTCATATTGGTGTAATAATGAATGGAAATGCAAAAATACGAGTTATTGTAACGAGAATTTCATACAGGCAATTTTCCCCAATATTCTGTGGAACTCAGTTCTGGAATTCTTCATTCTTTGAACTGCAATTTATTTTAATTTTTTTTTAAATTATGAATCGTTTTTTTCTTATTGTATCAGCGGCCATTATTTTCGTATCATGCTCAAAAATGGATGAGAAGCCCTTGCAAGGCAGTGATACATTACTTGCAAAGCCAATGACTCAGGAATTAATGCAGGGCATCCAAACGCCTCGAGATACAGCCACAGGCTTACTTGTCGATCAGGCAAGATTCCGTACGCCGGAGCATGAAGCTCTTCTCAAACGCTTCGAGCCATTGCAGGTAGTGAATATTTTTCATGATTTTCGCCCGCTCCGCAAACCCGGCATTACACAAAATCAAGTTGATTCATTCGATAGAGCAAAGAAAATCACCACCGACGAATTAAAAGCGATCTTGGAAGAAGGTGATAAACTTGGCTGGAGCAAGCATTAAAAAACATGAGATATGAATTATGAACTATGAATATTCATAATTAACTACCTCTTCATATTGTATATTTTTTCATAGTTCATAGTTCCTATTTCATATTTCCGAAAAGTGCACCAATCCCGTCGCGGCTCGATCTTCATCCTCATTGCTGCAGTCTTCTGGAGCACGGGTGGTTTTTTTATTAAATCGGTTTCTCTGGATGCTTTTGGAATTTCCCTATGGCGTTCAAGCCTTGCAGCTATCACTCTTTATTTTTTTTACCGGCTTAATTTTTTTAGCAAGAAAAAAATTGCTGCCGGACATCGGACGCCCGAAGCATCTGAATGGTACTCTCTGCGAACACTTTCAACGGCTGTCGTATATGCTGCACTATTGGTTCTATTCGTCATGGCAACAAAGCTTACGACAAGTGCGAATGCTATCTTCCTGCAATTCACTGCTCCGATCTACGTTCTGTTCTTCGAACCGATCATTTCCAGAACCAAAATAAAATTTGCTGATATTGTCGCAGTACTTATTACCATTGCTGCAATGGGATTATTTTTCGTAGGTAAATTCGAAACGACTTCTGCGATAGGGAATATTCTGGCGCTTATCAGCGGCGTATGCTTTGCTGCTTATACATTATTGCTAAAGCATGAGAAAACTACCGAAGCAAACAGATGGCAATCAGTGATCGTCGGGCATATTATCATTGTAATAATAATGCTAATTCTTGTATCAACGGGAAATGCAATCGCTATGCCGCAGAATAATGAAGAGATCGGCAAACTTATTTTTCTTGGAGTGATGCAGATCGGTGTGCCATATGCACTATTCACCAAAGGTATTCATCATGTTCGTGCATTGGATGCTTTGCTTCTCTCCATGCTTGAACCGGTGCTAAATCCTATCTGGGTATATTTCGGAGTTCATGAAACACCAAGTGAATATGCAATTGCAGGCGGAGCAATCATTCTACTCGTTGTTCTCGTCCGTGCTTTTCGGGAAGGCAGAAAAACAATTATACCCCTCCCAATGCCCTAATGAGGTAATACGTCCCGGCAGCAATTCCTGCTGCTGCAGGAATCGTTAAGAACCAAGCCCAAACTATTCGAGTCGCAACTCCCCAACGAACAGCAGAAGGGCGTTTCGTTGAACCAACGCCGACAATTGCTCCCGTTATAGTATGCGTTGTTGAAACAGGAATTCCTGCTGCTGCTGAACCAAGCAGCGTCACTGCTGCCGCAGTTTCTGCAGAAAATCCACCGATGGGTTTTAATGCTGTGATGCGCATTCCCATCGTCTTCACAATTCGCCAGCCGCCGGATAGCGTACCAAGTGCAATTGCGGCATGAGCCATAAGAATGACCCAAAACGGAATTTCAAATGTCGGAATTAATTTATTTGCAAAAAGAACGCCGGCGATAATACCCATCGTCTTCTGCGCATCGTTGGTACCATGACCAAGTGAATAGGCTGCTGCAGAAAAAAGCTGGCCGCGCCTGAACCACTTATCGACTGCGAACGGAGTACTTTTTCTTGAAGCCCATGTAACGATCAGCATGATCAAAAATCCCAATACCATTCCGATGAGCGGTGAGAGAACGATAAAGAGCAACGTCTTCGTCCAGCCTGAAGCGATGATGACGCTGAAACCCCCTGTCTTTGCAATTGCCGCACCGGCATAGCCGCCGATGAGTGCATGTGATGAGCTTGTCGGTAGCCCAAGCCACCAAGTGATCAGATCCCAAACGATGGCACCGGCAAGACCTGCCATGATAACATACGTTGTAACAACACTAATATCAACCATCCCCGAACCGATGGTCTTTGCAACGCCAGTTCCAAAACCAAATGCCGCGACGAAGTTAAAAAACGCCGCCCACAAAACTGCCTGCCCGGGAGTCAGAACTCTTGTCGAGACGACCGTTGCAATAGAATTTGCCGCATCATGAAAACCATTGATGTAATCAAAGATGAGGGCAATGCCGATAACGATATAGACAAGTGTCATTTGTATAAGCTAAAATGTAAGAATCTTATGCATACTTAATGACAACACCTTCGATCACATTTGCAACGTGCTCGCATTTATCGATCGCTTCTTCGATATCACTTAAAATTTCTTTCAGCTTAATTAGCTGGATCGGATCTTTCTGCTCGCGGAAAAGCCTTGCGATGGCATTATGATAAATATCATCTCCGGCATTTTCGCAGGTATTGATCTCTTCGCAAAGCCTGTGTATCTCCTTCACATTTTTCATATTGCCCAAAAGCGGCACAGCCTCAGCAAGGTTTTTCACCGCTTTGCAGAGCATATCAGTCAGGTCACGAAAATCATTCGGGAATACGGTCACTTCATAGAGCACCGTACGGAGTGCAACATCTTCCATCAGGTCGAGAATATCATCGAGCATCGAAGCGAGAGAAAAAATATCTTCACGGTCGATCGGCGTAATGAAAGTCTGCGAGACATCATTAAAAATATCATGCGTGATAATATCGCCGCGATGCTCCGCATCTTCGATCTTCGAGATCAGAATTTTTCGCTCCGCAGGCGAAGTGGCATCAAGCAACAGGCGGAGATCACCTGAAGCCGAAAGAATATTCCCGACATTTGCTGTGAAGAGATCGAAGTATTTATTCTCCTTGGGGAGGAGACTGCGGATAAAATTTGCAAAGCCCATAGCGGTGTAAAGAAAATATTACGTAATTATTACCACAAAATTAAGGAGGAAACGGTCAGCGTCACTGAAATCCGTGATAAATGCGTTGGATTAGGGTATAGGGTTTAGGGGTGAGGTAAGTAAAAACCTTAAAGTCAAAAGTCAAAATAAATACACCACTTTTAACTTCTTCTTCCGCTGAAGCCTCCGTAAGTACATTAAAATTCAATACTATAACATTTCGCGCGCGCAACTTCCTCCCTTCCCCAAATTTGCATTTCCTTCCCTGACTTCGGACTTGTACATCGGACTTCGTACTTCGTTTACAAATATACGAATGAAAATCCATTGTGTCAAGGTACCTATCCAAAAAAATAGGTGTATTTTTGATGAATTCTTTTTCATAATTGCGGTTATCGGGAAATATTAGTTCTGCATTTCGTAGTCCCGATAAGGACGAAGGTTTATAGCCAGGGGGAAACCCCTGGAAAATGTTTTTATTAATTATGAAGCCCTGAAAGGGCGAAGGTAGTATTTAGTTCTCTGACCTTTGCCCTTTTAGGGCATTATTCTGCTAAAGACTAACGACTAATAACTAACGACTGACTTACCCCACCCACCTTCACCAAATACACCCCTGCCGATAATCCCTTAGTATCAAAATGAATCGTATTTGCTCCGCCTGTGATATTCTGCATCATGGAAAATACTCTTGCCCCCAATGCATCGAAGACTTCAAGATTTACATCCTGCCTTATGGCTGAATGCAATTCTATCTCCACTTCATCCTGTGCGGGATTGGGGTGGATGGAGGTGATGGAGAGGATATTGCCTGTTCGTAAATATTTAGAAAGTGTGGAATCTCCGCAGAGATAGACTTCGGTAAAATTTGTGGCTGATGTATCTGCGGATAAGATACAATTCTGATAATTTAGATCACCATCATTGAGTTTGAGATTGCTGATGGTAATGGGTGTTGATGTAGTATCCGTTACCATTGCCATGAATTTAAGATCAGCTATCGCAATATTCGGATCAAGCGACAGATCATTGCCTGTTACTACGATTTCCCTCGCTCGGAGCTTCGGGAGAGGGATTGAGGGAGAGGGGTTTTTTTCAGGTCCTACGGTGATGCTTGCTCCCGGAATTCCTGTCGAAAAGATCTTCCCGCCATCTAAGAGATCGGAATTGTAATTCAGATCAAAGGATATACTTTGCAATGCTCTGCCGGAAATAGGTTTATTTGGTTTGATGAGAATATCTACTGAGGAGCCTGCTGAAACAGCATTTGCCGAGAGTGACGGAATGAACTGCACATTCTCCTTTGGGATTCTACCTGCTCCCGTGAGCATGATAACGGTATCAAAATCCTTCCAGCCCAGATGAAAGCGCAGATGAAGCGATGCTGTATCGGCTGTGGAGCTATTGGGATTATAGGAGACGAGCAATGAATCATCAGGATGAATGGTGCGCGGAATAGCAGAGGGCGAACTAAAGGAAAAATTATTCGAGCCTTGCAATACGGCGTTGACTAACTCTGCCTGAGAATTTGAACAAGAATCAAAAAAGGAAAAAGTTATTATGGAATCAACAGATGAACAACCCGATGTTAAAAGTTTTATCTGTGATGCAGAAAATTTAGATTCGGGAAAAATATCCCTCACTCCATAAAGAGTTATTGCCGTATCGATCTCTTTTGCTCCAAGATGGAAATGCAAATGAAGAATAGATGTATCATTACCTGAAGTCAGTGGGTCGTAACGAACGAGCAATGAATCGTTAGAGTGTATCACTTTGGGAAAGGTAGAAGGTGCAAGCAGAGAAAAATTCTTTGAGCCTTCTAGGGAAATGCTGTCAAGAGTTGCCGGTGTACCTGAACAGGAATCAAAGCAGGAAATAGTGATAAGGGAATCACGGTATGAGCAATTGCCGGGGAAGTTCAGTTTTGTCAGGGATAGCTGCGCTGTGGGATGAAAAGAGGCAGTGCCGACTAGCTGAATCTCCGTATCAAAATTCTTCCAGCCTAAATGAAAGCGCAGATGAAGTGAAGCACTATCTGATAATGAAGCCGATGGATCATAGTGAACAATGATGGAATCATTAGCATGTATCGTTCTTGGTGAATTGAACGGAGCAACTAAAGAAAAATTACTAGTGCCTACAATACTTGCATTTACTAATTTTGCCTGAAGACCGTTACAGGAATCAAAAAAAGTAATGGTGATAATACTATCTTTTGATTTACAAGCATCGGTTTGAAATGAAAGTTTATTAGCAATTGAAAGTTGAGGGGTTGAATTTGAGCCGATGCCTGTGGTGTTTAACCAAAGTCCTCCAAACTTATCCGCTGCATAAATAAAGCTGTCACGAACATAGAATCGGGTGTCAAAATAATTTGATGGGCCACAAATGGAATAGAAGGAATTGCCACTATCTCTTGAAAACATAATGCCTTCACTGTTATCTGGACTAGTTTGCAGAAATAAAGATTCAGAATTATACTGCAATGTCCCAGTGACAGACTTATAATTGGTATTATTAGTATATTGATATGTTTTACGCCAATTTATTCCCCCATCATCTGACCGAATTAATGTTCCTGTTTGTCCCATTAAACTAACATCGTCTTCGGATAAGGCATAAAAAATACTAGTCCCTTTTATACCGATCGGTCCATAATGCTCACCAATTTGAACTGATTGATTCCAAGTTGCCCCCCCCCCATCAATAGTGTAAAGAAGTTTATTAACACTTGAACCAAACGATTCAGCAGATGGCGAAATAATCCCATGAAGATTGTCGGAAAACGCAATCCCAGCCATAAATTCCGAATTTAGAATTGGTGTATTAATAAAATTAATACCATCTAGCGAATACCAAAATGTATTTCCTGACGAAGAAGCTATAACACGGTTATTTGTCCCAATATATTGGATGCCAACTAATGAAGCATTTGCAAAAGTCTGAGACCATGTCATTCCTCCATCAATAGTTCTAAAAATATCAGGTCCCAAATGCCCGCAAAACCAACCCTCAAATTGATCTTTGAAAGTAAAGCAACCAGGCGTTGGAAACAACCCTTTATTATCAATGGGATAAGATACTTTTTGCCAAGTTAATCCTCCATCATTTGTATGCCAAAGTTTTCCTGTTGTTGCACCATCTCCATTAAGAGATACAAAACCATCTATTGGAATAAAAGATATATCTTTAAAATAAATTGTGTTAATTTGCGAATTGAAGGTAGCAATTTTTTTCCACTGCGAAAAAGAACTCGAAGCAAATCCCAAAACAGAAAGCAGCACAATGCAAAGGATCAAAAGTCTTTTATGGAGGTGAGGGGTTTCGGGAATGGTATGTGGGATGTGATGCTTCAAAAATTGTTTATTATTTTCTTTACTTGCTGTGTAGCCAAGTATTAACTTTTCTGCAATAACTGAGCTTTTTAGATTGCCACGTCGCTTTCTTTTCCTTCGTCAAAGAAAGCTCCTCGCAATGACATTATTTAAAACTACTCAAACTACTCAAAAAATTCTTTATGCAATTGCTTTAGTGCTTCGACGGATGTTACTTCATCGATGAGCACTACTAAGCTGCTTTCAACCGGAAGCAATGCGCGGAGCGGGAAACGCCTGAGCGAGCGCAACAGGCGTTCGCGGATGGCGGAGAGATCCTGCGCTGCATCGCGGGTGCGGATAAGCAGCGATAGCGCAGCAAGCGGACGCTCCTCCTGAATTTCAAATCCGGCATCTTTCAGTGCACGGAAAATTGCGCGGCGTTCATCGCGGCGGAAGCAGATCGTGATCTCCGTATCCGATGCCCAATAGTAAAATGCACGGTTCAGTGCAAAGGAGGGAATGTCGGGGGAACGCCCGTAGTCTATCGTCGTTCGTCTATCGTCGGAAGAAAGAAGTTGACTATCGGCTGATGACAACCGGCTGTTGATTCGCGTCCCTTTTCTTTTTGATCTGCCGTTCTGCGATTTGCGAACGTAGATCGTTGCAATATTTTGCTCAAGTGCAAGTGCAATAGGTTTCGGCGAACGAACAGGGTTGCCTGTCGTCCGCGAGATCGTCGTGCCGCGAAGCGGTTTTGCCGCAGGAGCTGTGACACGCAGTGTTGTATGATCAAGAGCACGCTGCTCCAGCAAGGGACGCGCAACATTTTGGAACAAGGCACGCACACCGCGCCTTCCCATTTCATCGGCTTCTTCAAAACTGAGGTGGCGGATGGGTTTTGCTTTCGGGATAAGCTCGGGATCGGCAGTGAAAATACCCGGCACCGATTTCCAGATCACTACTTCTTTTGCACGAAGCGCTTTGCCGATAAGCGTTGCCGAGAGATCAGAGCTTTCCGCACCCATCGTCGTCGTCTCGCCTTCAAGGGTCCCGCCGATAAATCCTTGCGTCAGTATTACTTTTCCTTCAAGCAATATCGGCAGAATTTTTTCCGGTACTTTTTCTGCAATAGCATGGCTATCCGGGATCGCCCCATTAAAATTCGCCGAAGTGATGACCATTTTCCGGGCATCGCATACTTCCACACGCAAACCGGATTCAGCAAGAGCAGCGCCTATCAGCACGGTTGCGAACTGTTCGCCTTTTGCTAAAAATTGATCGAGAGTGCGCGGTGATAGCTCCCGCGTGATCGTCACACCTTCCACAAGACTTGCAACTTCTTTTGCGATCGCATGAAATTTATTGATGGTGCGTTCGAAGACTTTCTCAGATAGATCAAGCGACTCGGCAAGCTGTGTATGCCGTTCGAGTACTCGTTCGAGAGTGTTGCCCGCAAAAAGACTTTTGCCCGCTTCGGCATCTTCGGCAATAGAGCGAAGTCTGCGCGTTGTATGGCCGATAGCAGAAATAATAACAACGACTCCGGGCGTAATGCCGCCTGAAGTTTTTTTTCTTTTCAGTTTGCGAAGTTCATCCTTATGCGCAAGTTCAATGATCTCGCGCATCCTGTCAAGTCCCCTCGCCGTTCGTGTTGTCGCTCCTCCGAATTTATAAACCAGCATGATAATTTATTTTAGCAACATGATAAAAAGATGGAGCGGCAATTAGTTCAGATATGTTTGAAGAAAAGCAGTAACTATGTCATTTCGAAAGGACTCGGACGCGAAGCGGGTGAGATAGTGAAAATCGTAGCTAAAAATACAAACCTTATTTCTTTCTTGAAGAGATTAATAAGGACTTATTTTTATCTAAGATTTCTCTCTTTGGGAACGCCTCGGTTCGAAATGACATCGTAGTAAGTTGTATTTATTTTCTGAAAATGTGGAACATCCAAACATACGCTGAGCTTCCTTCAACGCAAACACTTGCGCGGGATCTGCTGGCGGAAGATCAAGCCAGGCATGGCGATGTCTTTATTGCGTTGCACCAAACAGGCGGCAGAGGAAGATACGAAGACCGCACCTGGCATGATGAGCCTGGTTCGAATCTTTTGATGAGTATTGTGCTGACTGACGTCCCCCCGCATTTGCAGGATAAGATGCAATTCATCGCTGCGCTCAGTGCACTTGCAACGATCAGGACATTGCTTGCCCGTGAAATTCGCGACTTCAAACCTGAACGAGTGCAATTAAAATGGACGAATGATATTTTAGTCGACGGAAAAAAAGTTTCGGGGGTACTCAGCGAAGCGATATGGTCGGGGACAGCATTTAAAGGTGTTGTGTTGGGTATCGGGGTAAACATTAATCAGGAATATTTTTCGGATGATATTTCTGATAAGGCAATTGCATTAAAGAATGTTCTGAAATATTCGATTCATCTTGAACGAACATATAATCTACTGCTCGGTACGTTGCAATATACGCTCAGTCACTATTCATCATCTGCTATGCTGATGGATGATCTGCGGACTGAGCTGGAATGGATGCGAAGTGTGAAACAATTTTCACTGACAAATCCTGATGGCACGAAAGCCGAAGGATTGCGTTACGATGGCATCAGTAATGACGGCGCACTGCGCGTTTTGAACGCTGATGGCGCGATCCAAATTTATCAGAATGCAACACTCGATCTTTTATGATGTTTCTTGCAATTGATATTGGCAATACGGGTACGAAGTTCGGACTCTTCAAGCAAGATGAGTCGTTCGAGATGACGTTCCATTTTCCAACAGCTTCTATTATTGCAGATGAAAATATCAAAACCGAACTTCTTCCGAAAATTGCAGCGCTCGGAACATTAGATTCCATCATTATCGCATCCGTCGTACCGAAAGCAAGTGAAGCATTAACGGAAATTTTAGCATGCAGTCACGAAGAAGCCAAGATCAAGGTTCTGAAAAATAGTGACGTGCCAATCGTCAATACCTATCACACTCCGGAACAAGTCGGGATCGATAGACTTCTCTCTTCTCTTGCTGCATATCGCATGTTCGGCAAAGAAGCAAAGAAGCCTCTCATTGTCATTAGTCTTGGAACTGCAACTACTATTGATTGCGTCAATGCTGATGGTGAATATCTCGGTGGCATTATCACGCTCGGAGTTGAATCAAGTGCGAAGTATCTTCATCATATAGCCGCGCAACTTCCTGAAATTGATCTTGCTTTCCCGAAAAATATTTTAGGAAAGACAACGACAGAAAGCATTCAATCGGGGATAATGAATGGTGCTATCGCAATGATCGAAGGGCTTGTGCAAAAGCTGCATCAAGAAAATTTTGCAGGTAAAGAAGTTATTGTTATTACAACCGGTGGTTTATCAGAATTCTTTAAGGGAAAAGTCTCAATGATCAACCATCTTGCACCACATCTTGTACTTGAAGGAATTGCTTTTACTGTATCCAAACAATTTTACCATGACAGAACTCGAACGTTCACTCATCATTCAGGCGCTTGACGAAGATACAGGACGCGGCGATCCTACGACAGCGGCAACTATCGATCCTTCGATTCAAGGCAGTGCATATTTCCTTGCAAAAGCTGACGGCATACTCGCCGGCATTGATATTGCCGGAGAAGTATTTTCACTTTATGCTGCGAAATCCAATAGAACAAAGGATGTTCGTTTCGAGAAAAAGATCAGCGACGGTAGTTCAATAAAACGCGGAGACAATCTCGCAGAATTTCATGCGCCGCTTGATATCTTGCTGACTGCTGAACGCGTTGCACTTAACCTTTTGCAACGTATGAGCGGCATTGCAACATTGACAAATGAATATGTAAAAGCAGTACAGCATACGAAAGCGAAAATTTTGGATACCAGAAAAACCGCTCCGTTACTTCGTCCTTTTGATCGTTATGGCGTTCTGTGCGGCGGCGGAAAAAATCACCGCTATTCACTCGCTGAAATGATACTCGTCAAGGATAATCATATTGCCGCTAACGGAATGAATATCGAATTGGTACTTGAAAAATTAAAAACATATTTTCAAAGTCATCCACTCATACCCGTTGAGATCGAAGTGACGAGCTCGGAGCAACTCCAGATAGTTTTACAGCATGGCAAAAATATTGTGAACAGCGTTTTGCTCGATAATTTTGAATTAGAAAAACTCCGCGAGGCTGTTACACTAAATGCCGATACTTTCGAAACCGAAGCCTCAGGCGGAGTGAATCTGCGTAACGTTCGCGCTATCGCAGAGACCGGAGTGAATTATATTTCTGTCGGAGCACTAACTCATTCTGTTTCAGGGCTGGATATATCTTTAGAGATAAATGAATCATTTGTTTAAGAATGACGATGCAAAGCGTTTATCCCCACAAATGTTTATTTGGGGCTTTGCAGCTGTTTATAGTTTATTGACATATATTTTTCTTCGGGAAAAAAACCTTAGCGGGCTTGATCCTGCGAATTACTTTCTTGCAATAAAATATGGTTTCTCTCTTGCAGCTGAACGTCCACATGCACCGGGATATCCCTTCTTCATTTTTCTCGGACAGCAAATTTCCTCACTCTTCAAAGTGGATCCTCACTCGGCGATTATTTTGTTCAACAAAATTTTTCTTTTTCTCAGTATTGGCTTATGTTATAATTTCGTAAAGAAATATTGGAGCAATGCAACTGCAGTAATTGCAGTGCTTCTTATTACCTGCAATCCCTTGGTTCTTTATTATGGTTCGGTTAGCGAGATCTATATTTATGATCTTTTCTTTTCCATCGGCATTCTTTATTTAGTGATGGCCTGCAGGGCAAAGTTCCTCCCACTGGCATTCTTCGTCATTGGTATGTCGATGGGATTTAGGCTTTCATCTGTAGTTTTACTTGCCCCTGTCATTGCATTGGCAGTTTTTTTTCGTGAAGATTTAAAGTTTTTTATTTCGTTCAAAATCATTACTGCAATAATACTTTCATTCCTCCTCGGGATATGTACTTGGTTAATCCCGTTTTATATTTTCGGGGCTGGGATACAAAGTTTTTGGCAAGCGATGCATGATGCCGGCGATCTTGACTCAACAATGTATCAAAATGCTGCTGCATATGGCGGGTATTTCTTATGGTCGATAAATATCCTATGTATTGTTCTTTTTATTCGTACCGGAAAAAATGATTCTTCGACTAAACGAAAAAAAATATTATTGTTCGCTTGGTTTATAATCCCAACGTTATTTTTCCTCTTCGAGCATTATGCAAAAGGATATATTTTATTGATCCTCCCAAGTCTTATAATCCCAATTGCAAACAGAATTTCCTCCGTTGAAAACAGTAATGTGAAAAGGTGGCTGACTGCATTTCTTGTACTTTCAAATATATCTCTTTTCTTTTTTTCGCCGTTTATTCCACTTATGCCCGAATCGAGCTTGTTAAAAACACAGCGATCATCTACGGAAAGAATGAAGACAGCATTTATGAGACCGTTCTCTGTTTTTGCACCAACTTTTTTGCATATTGTGATTGCCGATGAAGCGATAAAAGAAGCGAATTCTCTGCTCGAAAAAAATTGTCCCACTCAATCGGTAATACTTCTCGATAACTCAGCTACCTCATGGGCATTCCCTCGAAGCTTAGAGGCAGCAAACCCTTCGTTATTTTTCGTGCAGATGAATTCCAGAGATACAAACGTCGTCACACTTTATCATGAAAGCGAGATAGACAGGTTTTATTCAATTCAAAAGCTGCTTCCAAGAGATACGTTGTACTATCTTATTGACACTCGTTTTGTAAATGCTTTCGGAGTACCACCAGAAACGAAGCTTCTTTCTAATGGGTCATATTTAGCGTTATATATCGTTACAAGCAAAGAAAAAATGCTTTTTTGGAAATATTTTACAAGGACGAAGTGATCATCACATCATTAGGACATGCAGGATTTCTTATCGAAACCGGTGACGATGTTATCCTTGCTGATCCGTGGCTGGATCCCGCCGGAGCTTATGCCGCTTCATGGTTTCCATATCCATCAAACTCATCTATCGATCCAAATCATCTCGAACGGGCAACGATACTCTATATTTCACATTGGCATAAGGATCATCTTGATGAATGGTTCTTGCATAGCAGATCAAAGGAATTTAAGGAGAGAGTAAGAGTTATCATCCCGAATTTTAAGTATAAAAAGTTATTTGACATAATCAAAAATTGCGGTTATGCAAACATCGAGGAGCTTCCTTCTTTTGAAGAGATTCGAACCAATTCCGGTACGGAGATTGCCGTTATTTATGATACGAATCCCCTCTTTGTCGATAGTGCGCTGTTTGTTCGTTCTGATGGAATCAATTTCCTCAACGAGAATGATTGCAAATTATCAGTAGCCGATGAAGAGGCTATCGTTTCACGCTATGGTATAATAGATATTTTCACTGCACAATTCTCCGGTGCAACATTTCATCCGACATGTTATACTTATACTGAGCAAGAAAAAACCAAGATCTCTTCCATGCGGAGAAAAGCAAAGTTCGACCGAATCGTATCTTCTATTGAACGGCTGAAGGCTTCTTATTATATTCCCTCAGCAGGTCCTGCTTGTTTTCTCTCCGATGATCTCCGTGAATTAAATCTGAATCCTTCAACAGTATTCTCGAATGCAGATGATTTCAAATACTATCTTCGTTCAGATCATCCGTCGCTTCTGAATACATTTATTGAATTGCTTCCCGGCGATAAACTTTCACTTTCGAAAGATAAACCAATCGAATTAGAGAAAATTTTCACTGACGACTATCTCTCACAAGATTACCTGATGCGTTATGCAAAAGACAAAAAAGGGATCATCACAACTGAATTTGAAAAATACAGAGCTTCATTAGGTGATATTTTATCCGATACCAAAGAACACTTCCGATCACTTTGCTCTAATACACCTGAGCTGGGGAAATTAGCAGCAGCGAATCTTGAAGTTATATTAACAGGAGAAAACGGCGGCTCTTTCATGATAGATACAAGCACAGGTAATTTATCCTCAACTCCTATTCAAAATTCTCAACAGATATACACTCTTTCGCTTGATACATTTTGGATGAGGGCTATTATCAATCTGTTGACCTGGGAGGATTTTATTCTCTCATTCAGATTCTCCATTGAACGCAAACCCGATACTTATAACGAAGCGCTGATCGCTTTTTTGCATTTGGAAACCGATGAAGAAAGGCAGGATTACATCAATTATCATGACCTCATTGCTTCGAGTGAAAAAGAAAGAATCTCACGACTTTGCTATGGGAAAATAATTGAGTATGATCGGTACTGCCCCCATAACGGCGAAGATCTTAGCTGCGCAGCAATCGAAAATGGTGTCCTTACCTGCCCCAGACACTTCTGGCAATTTTCTATCGAAGATGGAAAAGGAATAAACAATTCAGGATCTATCAACTTGAACTGGAAATGAGTAGCTCATTCCCAAAAGCCCCCCTGCAAGTCATTATAATTCATTAATATCACTGTTCGCATACACAACTTTCCTCTTACTTGGAATTCCCTTCTACCCCACTTCGGACTTCAGACACCGAACTTTCAGACTTACATTACAAATATACGAATAGAAAGCGGTTTTGTCCAGGTGCCCAAGTTGATTTTTTATCCACAAATAATAAACTGTGAGTATTTTGCTTTTAGGTAAAGTACAATGAAATTACTATTCTTGCATCAACTTATCGAGCTCTTCCGATATTTTTTTGTAAAGATCAGAAGAGTACCCTTTAATATATGTTCGAATATTGCGCTTTTTATCAAGGAGTAAAAATGTTGGGTAAAGAGTGATTCCAAATTCTTCAGCAGTACTCCGTTTTATTGAATAAATCGGGTAAAGAATTGTATCTTTCTTGATTGTATATTGTATTTGGTCTAAATCATCATAAGGATTCATCCCAATAACAGAAAATTTCCTGTCAGAATAATCATGCTGGATTTTATTGAGTGCAGAAATAGACATGTGGCAAGGCAAACAACTTGCATACGAAAAATCAATGAGAACAAAGTCAAATGGAAGTGTTGAAAGATTGACGGTTGAAGAATTTTCTAAAGTCACAATCCATTCAGGAAATTTATCCCCGATTTTGGAATCAACCGGAATAACATTTTGAAGTTTTGATGCACTTTCTAAAGCAGCCTTATTCTTATAGATGTTCAAATATTTATATAATGTATCAAAGATCATCGCACGGGCGGCAACAGCAGAAAGAGGCTGAACATCTTTCAATTCTGAAATAGTAATCTGCGTATCATTCATCATTAAGGAATAATCCTCTTGCCTTATAATATTCGAAAGACTATCCAAATAATAGTAGTCGATTCTCGAAGTTGAGGCTATACTATCACGTTGCTTCAACTTATCTACTGAAGAACCCAAACCTACAGGTACATCCCTCTCCTCATTGGAAAAGTATTTTCTTTTAATACCATTTATGATAGTGTCCTTCAAAACCTGATCGCTTGTAAGAGTCTTTGAATCAATTCTCTTTGTCAGCCATTTCGTAAAAAAATAATCGTTAAATATTCGTTTATGTCGCTTTTCATCAAACGGATATTGGGTGATTGTGCTTTCTCTACTGTTAATATAATAGAAATGGTCACCGTCGAAGATCCACATTGAAGCGGGAGCCGCCTCATTCTCCGCCCTTTGTAAAAACAAAAAACTGTTTGAAGAATCAATATTTGAGAAGATCGATTCTGAAATATGGTGAAACTGCTGTTTTTTAAATAGATGTTTACTCTGTGAAAGCAGAGTTATTACGCCTGATCGTAATGAATCCGATATAGGAGGCTTATATGATTTCACTAAAAGAGAGTCAGCATTATCGGTAAATTTCATTGGATGAACCAACGCCAACATACTGCAAATTATATAGGAGTGAAGTATCATATTTATTACATAGTCTAATTGACCTCCTCCAAATCCTCCGCTAATGCATCGAAAAGTTGATAGCTGAAGATGGGGACGATGCCGAGTTCTTCGATGACAAGTCCGGCGGCACGGTTTGCCATCATTGCCGCTTCGCGCACCGTTGCACCGCAAGCTTTGGCAACAGCAAGTGTGGCGATGACCGTATCGCCTGCACCTGATACATCGGCAACTTCGCGTGCACGTGTGGGGATGGAATACGGTACTTTTTCGCCACGCTCAAAGATCAGCATTCCCTTTTCACTCAGTGTCAGCAGAATATTTTCGGCACTGAGCATTTCCAGAAGTTTGAAACCTGCTGCATTGATCTGCTCATCAGTGCTAAGCGGCATCCCAAGCGCATCTTCCATTTCCTTGCGGTTGGGTTTGAAGACCGTCGGTTGTTTGTACTCAAAAAAATTATCGTGCTTGGGATCGACAAAGACGGGAATATTTTTGCTGGTCGCAAGAGAAGTGATGCGCCTGATAAGTTTTGCTGAGAGAACGCCTTTGTTATAATCTTCAAAAATTATTCCGTCAAGTGTTGCGACCTCAGATTCCAGTAAAGCAAAAATTTTCTCTTCGATCTCAGCCGAGATGTAGTGCTTTTTTTCGTGGTCGACACGAAGCATTTGCTGCGAACCTGCGACTACGCGCGTTTTGATCGTGGTCGGACGATCAGGATCAGTAATGATGCCATTACTCGGCAAACCGATCTCTTCTAATAGATGCCGTACCCTTCTGCCCTTCGAATCATTACCGACGACACCAATAAGCAGAGGCGTAGCTGAAAGTGTATGGATATTATGCCCAACATTCGCCGCTCCGCCTAAGCGGATCTCATCTCGGGTAATATCTAAAATAGGAACAGGTGCCTCCGGTGAGAAGCGTGAAACTGTGCCGAAAAGATAGCGGTCAAGCATGATATCACCAATAACGGCAATACGAACTTTACCGAATGCGACTTGAAACGAATCGAGTTGTGTACGGGATAATTGATCCATTTTGTTTTACTTGTTGGACTTAAACACTCTCATTATATATGTCATTCCGAGGTAGGTGATTGTTAGTCAATTTGAAGGTATTATTGATTCTACCCCTTATCTTCTGACCGAAAAATCCGTTCAGAATGACAATATAGTGATCAGGTATGAAATTTTACCCTATGTCATTTCTCTCTAACTTACGCATAGCCAATGACTTAGTTCCAAAATGGTATTTAGCCCTACTGGGAAGTATTTACCTTTAAACGCTGTTTAATAGCCTTTTGTGAAGCTCCATTTTTAAGGATACGCATGAACGAGTACCCAAGCGCACTTGAGGCAAAACTGAGATCGAAAACGGCGAGGATAGGCATCGTCGGCTTAGGCTATGTAGGCTTGCCGCTTGGTGTGGAGTTTGCAATGAAGGGATTTCAGACCGTTGGAATAGATCTCGACAAGCGCAAAGCAGATTCTCTCATTTCAGGTAAAAATTATATTCAGGATATCCGCGACGAGGATGTAGCTTCAGTAATTAAAAGCGGCATGTTCCGTGCACAGGCTGATTATGCAGGTTCAGGCGAACTTGATGTCATCTATATATGTGTGCCTACTCCTTTTACCGATAATAAGGAGCCGGATATCTCGTTTATCCGTAGTGCAGCGGAATCCATCGCAAAGAATTTACGCAATGGCCAGCTTATTATTCTGAAATCTACTACTTATCCGAATACGACGGAAGGCTTAGTACAGCCGATCTTAGAAGCAACGGGGAAAAAAGTCGGCAAGGATATTTTCCTGGCATTCAGTCCTGAGCGGATTGATCCTGGTAATCAGAAATTTAATACGGCAAATACGCCAATCGTTGTTGGCGGCGTATCAGCCGATTGCACGAAGCTTGCAGTCTTAGTAAATGAGCAGGTGATCGCAAAAGTTATTCCTGTCAGCAGCCCGAAAGTTGCTGAAATGGAAAAGCTTCTGGAAAATATTTTTCGCTCGGTGAATATTGCACTTGTTAATGAGCTTGCAAAACTTTGCGACCGCATGGGCGGTATTAATATGTGGGAAGTTGTCGAAGCTGCAGCAACAAAGCCTTTTGGCTTCATGCCTTTCTATCCAGGACCCGGAATTGGCGGGCATTGCATACTCATCGACCCGTTCTATCTTTCATGGCTGGCACGTGCTCATGATTTCGAGACGAATTTTATTACGCTTGCTGCAGAGACAAATGAATCCATGCCGTTCTATGTGCGCGATATGGTAATTCACGAAGTTGCACATTTACCGAAGAGCATTACAGACGTTAAAGTACTTGTACTTGGCGTTGCATTCAAGCGCGATGTTGATGATACGCGCCACTCACCGGCGTTGAAAGTCGTTGAATTGCTCGTCAAAGATGGCTTGGATCACATTGCGTATAATGATCCATTCGTACCAAAGCTTGCTATTGCGGGAAAAAATCTATCATCTACGGAGCTCTCAGAAAAAGAGCTAAAGAGTAGTGACATTGTAGTGATCACCACTGATCACTCGCAATATGATTACGAATTTATCGTTAAAAATTCTGCCGTTGTAATCGACACGCGTAATGCGACTAAGAAGATCACTGACGAAACATTGCGGAAAAAGATCATACTCTTAGGCGCTGGAGAACATAAGTAAAAATTTTCATTGACAAAGAAAAAGATCATTCTCGTTGTCGGCGCCAGACCGAATTTCATGAAGGTTGCGCCGGTGCTGCGTGAGATTCGTGAAAATGCTTCGGATAAGTTTGACGCAATGCTTGTCCATACCGGGCAGCATTACGATGTAAATATGTCAGATGTTTTTTTTGCGGACTTAGATATGCCTCAGCCCGATAGATTTCTCGGAGTGGGCAGCGGAAGCCATGCTGAGCAGACTGCAAAGGTGATGATCGAGATGGAAAAGCTATTCGCTGAAGAGAAACCTGATCTTGTCATGGTTGCAGGCGATGTGAATTCAACACTTGCAACAGCTATTGTCGCAGCCAAAGCAGCAATAAAATTAGCGCATATCGAATCAGGCTTACGATCATTTGACCGTGCAATGCCTGAGGAGATCAACCGCATTGTTGCTGATGAGTTTTCCGATCTTTGTTTTGTCACAGAACCAAGCGGCATTACTAATCTTCGTCATGAAGGAATAGCAGAAGATCGTATTTGTTATGTTGGAAATACGATGATCGATTCGATCGTCTCAAACAGAGAACGAGCGAAAGGTAAATTTTCTGATCTTGCGAAGGAATACCGCATTGATCCAAAAAAATATGCACTTGTTACATTGCATAGACCAAGCAATGTGGATGATGAGAATAATCTGACGTTACTTGTCGGACTGTTCGAGCAAATGCAAACTTTTGCACCAAAAATCATATTTCCTGTACATCCGCGTACAAGAAAAAAACTTGAGGAATTTCATCTCACTGAAAGAGTGAAGAGTATTACTGCATTGGAATTGATCGATCCGGTAGGTTATCTTTCTTTTCTTACTTTGCAGGATAATGCAGCTGTCGTACTAACTGATTCGGGAGGAATTCAGGAAGAGACTACGGCACTTGGAATACCATGTATTACTCTTCGGGAAAACACTGAAAGACCGGTGACCATTGAAGAAGGCACGAATGAAATGACCGGACTTGATACGGCAAAGATCATCGCATTATCTCAAAATGCTTTCGCAGAAAAATGGAAGCATGCATCTATCCCTGAATATTGGGATGGAAAAGCAAGTGAGCGCATTCTCGAAAAATTAAAAATATTTTTATCATAACGATTCAATGATCTCTCGACTTCAAAAATCTTTTTTTTATTTGCTGGTAGTTTTCAGCTTCTTTTGTGCATCAGCAAAGGCGCAGATCACAGCACCTACTCCATCATCAACAACATTGGCGGTGCCGACGCTTTCATCTTCAGTACCGGATAAAGCTTCTGCACAAATATCGCCTGAAGCAATGATCTTCGATGGTGCGATTAACCCGCATGAATATAGAATGGGACCCGGTGATATTCTTCAATACCGTTCTTGGACAAGCAATGACGCATCACAGTTAATGGTTTCTGCCGATCAACTCCTTGTGATTCCGCGTATCGGTGCGTTTTCCGTAAAAGGAAAAACACTTGAGCAAGTGAATGATGAAGTACGTGCTCATGTGGTCACACTATTCAAGAAATCAAAAACTCCTGTCGATTCAATACAAAATCTTTTTGTACTTTCTCTCACACAGCCCCGCAGAATTTTTGTGACTGTTTCCGGTGAAGTAACAACGCCGGGTGTATATACTTATACAGGCGGTACACGAGCAACAGTTGCGATCAATGTTGCGAATCGCCCAACTCAACATACTGCAGTTTTCGGTGATGAAGCATTTCAGAAGGAACAGGAAAAACGTAAGCGTGAACAAGATAGGTTGCGCCCGTATTTAGGTGCAGGGAATGATGTCACCGCAAGCCAGCGTAATATTATTGTTACGCATAGTGATGGTACATCCGACCACATAGATATTCCCAGATTCAATGCCACACGTGATCCTCGCTTCTGCCCTCTTCTTAGAGAAGGCGATGTCATCTATGTTCCCTTCAAGCATTCACTTGGCGGACAAGTTGGCGTCTATGGTGCCGTGAATTCTCCGCAGGATTTTGAATACATCCAAGGTGACTCCTTATGGGGAATGGTTATGGCAACTCTTGGACCAACATCAACTGCCGATATTTCACATATTGAGTTGACAAGTATGTCTGCTAACGGTGATAGTTATACTACACAGGTAATTGACGGAACAGCGATAAAAGAAGGAAGAGCTTCGGATGTAAAATTACAAGCAGGTGATCGAATTTTCGTACGTGATAATCCAGATCTTCGTGAACTTTCCAGAGTAATTGTGAAAGGTGAAGTATTACACCCAGGGGTATATCCTATATTACGAACAAATACAAAATTATCTGATGTCATTAAGCAAGCCGGCGGTTTTACTCCTTATGCATTCCTTGCCGGCGGAACAATCACGCGACAAAAATTAGACATTGATAATAAAGATATTACTGCCGAAGATGAAGGCAAACTTGTTGGTAGACTTTCCAATCTTTCAACAGTTGATACAACAAATTTTCGTGTCCTCACAGAAGTTCGCGAAAGTTATGTTTCTGTGGATATGAAAAGACTTTTCGAAAAGAATGACGAATCAGCAGATGTCGGATTGCGCGATGGTGATATTATTAGCATTCCTGTTACCCCCAACACCGTTTACGTTTGGGGCTATGTAGGAAGTGTGGGCTATGTGCCATATCAGGAAGGTAAAGATGTAAGTTATTATATTAATGCAGCTGGAGGTTACGCTGAAGGTGCTGTTAAATCTGGAACGCGTATTATTAAGGCACGTACAAGACGTTGGGCGGAAGCTGGAAAAACCAGTATCGAACCTGGTGATGAAATTTATGTTCCAAAAGAAGGAACATACTCTGATGATTATACTTTGCGCACAACATCATTAATTGTGGGTATCGTGGCAACCATTGTATCGGCGATATTTACGGTAGTATTGATAACCCGAAAATAAGAATTAATGAAATATTTTGCGTTTATCATTATTATCTTCATAAATGTAGGCATCGCAAATGCCCAACACCTCACTTCATCGCCTCATACGGGCGTGACTCAAGTTCCTATTGGTGAAGAAGTGTATCCATACTTGAGGCATTTATCTGTCATGGGACTTATCAATGGTTTTTCCGAAGCTCAACTTCCGATAACTGAATATGATGTTGTCACACTGCTACAATCAGTAGATACAACAAGGCTTTCATCAGCCGAACGTTCATTGCGCAGAAAATTTCTTTGCACCTATTTGCGAGAGCCTTATGAAACTGTAACAATGTTTCCTGCCAGGAATGCCGAACCTCTTTTTTTTGAAGGTATTCCTACAGATAATGATAAATATTTGTATCGGTGGAAAGATGACTCTACTCTTTCTGATCTACAGGTGCATGGAATTGGAAGTCTTGAGTTTAGAGACCGGCTTTCTCCTGTAAAAGCTCACGCGGAACTGGGGCTTCTTGGAGGTAGATTTACAGGTACTCTTTCGGGGCATGTCGGGTTTTTCATGCAAACAACAGATGGGCAGAGTTTTGGTGATACTTCTATCGCAGATCAAGATCCATCCATAAGCAAAAACAAAAATTTTGCTTTATACTCCAATCATACTTTTTTTGATTACACCACAGGTGAACTTGCATATAATAATGACTGGTTCACAGCAAAAATAGCGCGCGAGGCAATTGCCTTTGGCGGAAGTTATCAGGGAGACAATGTCATTGTCTCTCCGACTATTCAAACCCCCGACTTCATCAGCATAGGTGCACATGTTGGTGCTGTACGATATATGGGAATGGTTGCTTCACTTCTAGGTGAAGCGCGTTGGAGTGATACTTCTCGTAACTCTTTCGGTTTTGGCCCGGGTGCCTACATTGATCCCAAATATCTTGCACTTCATGACTTGACATTTATGATCGGCGATGATCTGGAATTTGGGTTTACAGATATGACGATTTTTTCACGAAGGTTCGATTTGGCATACGTAAATCCTTTTACTTTCACAAAGTCTGTAGAACATTCGCTAAACGACAGGGATAATACATTGCTTGCTACTCATGCTCGCTGGCGTGTGACTGATGGGATTGAACTACGAGGCCAAGGACTTTTGGATGATGTGCTTGGTAGCACAGTCGGTAAGGGATTTTGGGGAAATAAATTTGCATGGCAGATCGGTGGTATGTGGGCTGCACCATTTGGATTGCAGGATGTTGATATTTCGTTCGAACACACGCGTGTAGAACCGTTTACATATTCTCACTTTAATACTCAAAATACTTTTTCCACAAGCGGTCAGCTTCTCGGTGCCTCAATCGGACCAAACTCAATGAGTTTTTGGGGAAGAATTCGGTGGACACCTTCGGAAAAGCTTTCGCTTGAAGTTGATTTAACTTTTGTTGAAAGAGGTGAAAATATTTACGATAGTACCGGTGCGCTAAAGAAATATTATGATTCTACAGGTCACGTTATTTACGATGGTAATCAAGGCGCAGATTTTGAATATTCATTGACGGAAAGTGGCGATAGGGAGAGAAAATATCATATTCTTGAC
>Ga0206887_10066_pt1 | contig 24312 bp, 28 predicted proteins | sample Alteio_BWOrgHeat_89_FD_153248 | JGI IMG/M metagenome (GOLD analysis project Ga0206887, IMG submission 153248) | Enriched cells from forest soil in Barre Woods Harvard Forest LTER site, Petersham, Massachusetts, United States - Alteio_BWOrgHeat_Nextera3 ...
AGTATTTGAAGAAACGATCATTGAAGTTTGCGAGATCATTCATAGCCATGGCGGACAGGTATATATGGATGGAGCAAATATGAATGCCCAGGTTGGACTAACGAGTCCGAGAAATATCGGCGCTGATGTTTGCCATTTGAATCTTCACAAAACATTCTGTATCCCGCATGGTGGTGGTGGCCCCGGAATGGGACCTATCGGAGTTGCAAATCATTTGAAGCCTTTCTTACCCGGACATTCAGTTGTACAGATCGGGGGGAAGGAAAGCATTCATGCCGTTTCTGCAGCACCATGGGGAAGTGCAAGTATCCTGCTTATTTCATGGGCATATATTTCCATGATGGGCAGCGATGGCTTAACGAATGCTACAAAAATTGCGATTTTAAATGCAAATTATATTAAATCACGTTTGGAAAAACATTTTCCAATTCTGTACCAGGGAAAACAGGGACGTGTGGCACATGAGATGATCGTTGATATGCGACACTTCAAGCATACTGTCGGTATCGAAGTGGAAGATATTGCAAAACGTTTAATAGATTATGGATTTCATGCACCGACAGTTTCTTTTCCGGTGGCAGGAACGCTTATGATCGAACCGACTGAAAGCGAACCGCTTCATGAAATAGATAGGTTCTGTGATGCTCTTATTGCTATTGGCGATGAGATCAAAGAAATTGAATCAGGTATTGCTGATAAAGAGGATAATGTTCTCAAAAATTCTCCTCACACGGCGGAATATCTTATGGCTGATGAATGGAAGCATTCGTATTCCCGTTCGAAAGCAGGTTACCCAGCTCCGTGGACAAGACAGAATAAATTCTGGACCCCGGTCGGAAGGATCAATGGAGCTTATGGTGACAGAACTCTCGTATGCAGTTGTCCTCCTATTGAGGACTATGCAGAAGTTGTCGTAGCATAATATTATGTATGAAGGGCGCGGTATGCGCCCTTTCTGTTTCTATACAATGAACGTCGAGATCAGACCAAATACGTCTTCATTAAGAGCGCAACATGCCGCTCTTAGACCTATCACGCTTCCGCCTGATAAATCGATATTTCACAGGCTTCTCATCATTGGTTCATTAACAAATTCGCGGATTCAAATTCCTATCACTTCTATAGAGGATATTCCCGTTGATGTCTATGCCACGATTTTAGCTCTTCAATCTCTTGGTGTACCGATCGAGCTTTCACGAAGCGAAATAGTATTAGAGGGTGTCGGTATAGGTGGTTTTCATGCGCCTACACATCAGATTAATTGTGCTAATTCAGGAACAACAGCAAGGTTATTGATCGGCTTACTTGCCGGACAAAAATTCTCTTCGAAATTAACCGGTGATGTGTCGCTCTCGAAACGTCCGATGAAACGTCTTGCTGATCTTTTGAATACCGGACTTGGTGCTGATATCCTTTTATCAGCAGAAGGAAGGATGCCGATTGTAATTAATGGCAGAGAATTGCATTTCGGAATTATAAATCTTCCTGTGGCATCTGCGCAAATGAAGTCAGCTGTTCTATTGGCAGGTTTACATACGGATGGTGAGGTTTCTGTAACTGAGCCATTGCAAAGCCGCGATCATACCGAGAGAATGCTGAAAGCATTCGGAGCAAAGATTACAATTACAGGAACAACTTCTGCTATTAATCCAAAAAGTAATTTTACTACTGACGAAGAATTTACCTATCATGTTCCGGGAGATATTTCCTCGGCAGCTTTTTTGATTGCGGCAGGAGTTATTGGAAGAAGAAACATTATACTTTCGAATGTAGGACTAAACCCTACACGGAGGAAATTCCTTGATGTATTAGCAGCAAGCGGATTAGAAATTGAAATATCTGCCGTCCGGGAAGAATGGGGGGAAGAGCGAGGCAGGATAGAAATTCTTGGAGAAGATACATCCATTTCAAAACCGTTCGAAATTTCTCCCGATGATATTCCTCTGGTGATCGATGAAATTCCTATTCTTTCGGTTCTTGCTTCATTTTGTAAAGGGGTAACGACTATTTCTCATGCCGAAGAATTACGGAATAAGGAAAGTGACAGGCTGGCAGCGCTTGTAAAAAATCTCCGTGCATTCGGTGTTCTTATCGAAGAAAAAGAAGACGGGTTCATTATTTTTGGCGATGAAAATTTTATTCCCAAAAACCGAGTAATAGAGCATTTTGGGGATCATCGGATGGCAATGGCATTTGCTATTATGGGATTACGAACCAAAGAGTTAGTGACCATTTCTGATGCATCGGTTGTTTCTATATCTTACCCCAGATTCTTTGAGGATCTGGCTCTTATTGTTGGTGCGCGACGTATTAAAATCTCTTAACTATGTCAGTACTGAAAGCCGCATTATTAGGAAAAGAACTTTCTCATTCAATATCCCGCGAACTACACCGCGAGTTATTCCCGATTCTTCAAAGTAAATTTACATCTGATCGTAGAGAATTTTCCTATGATCTGGCCGAAGCTGCAGAAGCGTGCGATATCGCCCAGTGGATAAAAACTGCACCGACAAATAATTATGTTGGTGCGAATATTACGTATCCGTATAAAGCATTGGCAGCGGAGCTTTCGGATCGTCGTGTAGGGGTAGCTTCATTTATTGATTCGGCGAACTGCATTCGGTTTGTGAACGAAGAAGTAGTTTGTTCAAGTACAGATGGGGCCGGTCTGCTTCACTCTATTTTTCGAAAGTATCCGACTTTTGATATGGAGCGATATCATTTGGTTTTTGTAGGAGCGGGAAGTGCCGCACGAGCCGTTGCATATGCGTTGTGTACGAAATGGATGCCTCAGTCGTTAACGATCCTTAATCGTTCTATTACACAGGCAGAAGCGCTTGCTGAATTTTGTATTGCACAAGCTCCCGGACCCAGTGTACGTGTGATGAGCATTAATGATTTTATCTACGATACACCTGCTCCACGCTACCGACTTATCATTCAATGTACACCGATCGGACAAATAAATCATCCCGGTGACCTGCTTACTGGTTTTGCATGGCATGAGACAGATTTTGCTATAGATCTTATCTATAATCCTATAAAAACTCCAATGTTAATCAATGCATCTCATGAGGGAGCAAAGACATTGAATGGCCTCGGTATGTTAATTGAACAAGCCGCGCTTTCCCAAGTGTTCTGGCTAACAGGTCTTTTGGCGGATGCCTCTCCTCTTTCGGAATCTGAATATGAATCAGTTGAGAATTCTTTGATTCAATTACTTTCAACCTGATGCCTCAACTTCGTTATCTTACAGCCGGTGAGTCACACGGAAAATCCCTTATCGGAGTAATCGAGGGTATGCCTGCCGGTCTTCTGTTGGAATCTGGCCGAGATATCGATCCTATGCTTAGTGAACGCCAGCGCGGTTATGGACGATCACACAGGCAAAAGATCGAAAGTGACAAAGCCGTAATTCTTTCCGGTGTACGTTTTGGGATTACAACGGGTGCACCGATTGCTATTGAAATACAAAATAAGGATTGGGAAAATTGGGGCGAGAAAATGTCGGCAACTCCCACCGATGTCGAAGTAAAGGTGATCACGATCCCTCGACCCGGACATGCTGATCTTGCTGGTGTCATAAAATATCAGCAGAAAGATATTCGTAATATCCTGGAACGTGCAAGTGCACGTGAGACAGCGATGCGTGTTGCTGTAGGTGCCGTAGCATCGAAGTTACTGAAGGAGTTGGGTATCGAAACTGCTTCGCATGTCAAATCAATTGGCACTATCTCCGTTGATGAATCTAAAACCAGTACTGATTTATCTACACTTAAAAAAGTGCTTTCTGATTCTGATTTAAGAATGCATGATACAAATGCAGAAAAAAAAGCAAAAAAGTTGATTGATGAGGCAAAAGCTAAAGGCGATACTCTTGGCGGAATAGTAGAAGTATATGTTACAGGAACACCAATTGGAATTGGAAGTCACGTACAGTGGGATAGAAAACTCGATGGATTGATCGCTCAGGCTGTAATGAGTGTACAAGCTGTAAAAGCTGTGGAAATAGGAAGCGGTGTTGCAGTTGGAAAATTATTTGGTTCAGAGTGTCACGATGCAATTGAAATTCATGAGGAAGAATTAATACGGACTTCCAATAATGCCGGAGGAATTGAAGGGGGTATGAGTGATGGAATGCCTATTGTAGTGCGGGCTGCTATGAAGCCGATTTCAACATTAATGCGTCCTCTTCAATCGGTTGATCTTTCGACTGGCGAAGCTGCTCCATCACATATCGAACGCAGTGATGTTTGTGCCGTGCCTTCTCTTGCTGTAATAGTAGAATCGGTTGTCGCTTTTACATTAGCATCTGCTTTACTTGACACTTTCGGAGGTGATACATTATCCGAAGTTCAGAATCGCGTTGCTACTCGCCGCGAACAAAGTAGATTTAAAAATCTCATTCTATGACCTGGCGCGGACGACATATTTATCTTGTTGGTCTTCCGGGAGCAGGGAAATCCTCCATTGGGAAAGAACTTGTTAATCTGCTAACTAAAAGTGGTTATGAATTTATTGATCTTGATGAGGAGATCGTTAGAACCACTGGAAAAACCATCTCCTATATTTTTCAATTTGATGGGGAAGAGAAATTTCGCGAGATAGAGACTCAGCAATTGTTGCTGGTTTCACAAAGAAATTTTGATCAGCATCCTTGTGTGATCGCAACAGGCGGAGGAACACCGCTTCGCGCTATCAATCGTTCTATTATGCGTGGTTCAGGCGTGGTTGTTTGGGTGGATGTTACGGTCCGACAAGCTGCTAAGAATGTTGTAAAAAGTCTCCTCGAAGGAGAAACTCGCCCATTATTAAGAGCTTCGAGCGCTGAAGACCTTACTGAAAAACTTCGTGCTTTATTAGAAGAACGCATCCATTTCTATGAACAGTCCACCATGCACTTCGTTACCCGCAGCCCACGAGGTGATGAGCGTACTCCAAAGGAATTGGCAGACCAGTTATTGCAGGCATTAGAGCACATGTCCCGAAGCATTAGACTTCGTCCGCGTTTTGAAACATTTATTGCAAAATCCGGAATGGGTGATTACCCGGTTGCAATTGGCAGTGGAATAGCAGCAAGCGAATTGGGCGCAAGCATACGCGATATGAATGCCCGGCGTGCTGTCGTTATAACTGATGAGAATGTATCAAAATTGTATTTTCAAAAATTTGCTCAGCGTATTATCAGCGATCAGAAAATTCCGATCACCATTCATCAGATAGTAATTGCGCCCGGTGAATCATCAAAAGATCGGGACACGCTTTTTGAGATTCTTGACTCCTTTGAAAAACTTGAACTTTCACGTAAATCCGATGTCGTAATAAGTCTTGGAGGCGGCGTTATCAGCGACATTTCCGGTTTGGCTGCGAGTCTTTATAACAGGGGGTTGCCATTTGTACATGTTCCGACCACGTTAATAGGGCAGGCCGATGCTGCAATAGGTGGTAAAACCGGAATTGATTACAAGGGACACAAGAATTATCTGGGTACGTTCTTTGCTCCCAGGCTTGTATTAATTGACCCGATATTTTTGAAATCGCTTCCAAAGCGCGAATTAAATTCCGGACTTGCCGAAGTAATGAAATACGCACTTATTGGATCCCCCGTTCTATGGACAAAACTTTCCAAATCCTTGCGACGATTGCTGCGAGGTGCCGACTCAGGAATAGAGGTCATTATCCGAGAAGCGGTTCAGGAAAAATTACGTTATGTTAATTCTGATGAATTTGAACGAAAAACCGGAGTTCGTGAAGTTCTAAATTTCGGACATACCTTCGCTCATGGTTTCGAATCAGCAACGAATTATTCTTCACTTCTTCATGGAGAAGCTGTTGCTATTGGAATGAGGGCTGCAGCATGGCTGTCAATGGATTTAGGAATGCTTAGTGAAGAAGAATGGAGCAAAGTTGAAGTCGTCTTAGGCCGGCTTCCCATACCTGTAACACCTGAATGCACTGCTGAGCAAGTGCTGGTTGCTATGCGGCGTGATAAAAAACAATCGGCAGGAAATCACAGACTTATTTTGCTCGAAGCAATTGGTAAAGCAGTAGTTCGCGAAAATGTTGATGAAAAATCGATCAGAAAGGCAATTGATTTCGTTCTTTCCGTACTTTAAAAAATGAATATTCTTATTCTGCATGGACCTAATCTTAATCTTCTCGGCGAACGGGAGCCTGAGATATACGGCTACACAACACTTGCACAGATAAATATAGAATTGGAAGCAAGGGCAACGAATTTTCATGCTGTCATCAGGACTCATCAATCAAATCATGAAGGAGTACTGATCGATCACATTCACGAAAATAGAAAATGGGCGCAAGCGCTTATAATTAATCCGGGGGCATTTACTCATTATTCTTATGCTCTGAGGGATGCAATCGCTGCATTTTCAAAACCTGTTATTGAAGTGCATCTATCTGATATAACAGCCCGTGAGGAATTTCGCAAACATTCTGTTCTCACGGGGCTAAATAATATCCAAAGAATAATGGGGAAGGGTGCTGAAGGATATTATGAAGCGTTGGAATTGTTGTCAAGTTCAAAGTGAAAAAATATTTCTCATTCGTTAAGATCGAACATACGCTTTTTTCGCTGCCTGTCATCTATGCCGGAATGGCACTTGGATACTTGGCAATCATCAAGAATGGTGAACCGATTCCGCCAACTTTATCGCTTTGGAAGATCGGAGCGTGGATCCTTGCTGCTGCAACAGGCGCTCGCACAGTTGGTTTTGCAATGAATCGTATTGTAGACAGGAATATTGATGCCAAGAATCCTCGAACTGCTATTCGCGATCTGCCGACAGGCCGCATGAATATCAAACAAGCCTATGCAGTTCTCTTTGCAGGTTTTGTTCTCTATCTCATAGCAGCACTGCAATTAAACTCTCTTTGCCTGATTCTGTCTCCGATTCCGCTAATAGTTTTTTGTATCTATCCGTTCCTGAAAAGATTCACTGTTTTTGCGCATTTTGGTGTAGGGCTGTCTTTAGCATTAGGACCACTTGGCGGATATTTTGCATTGAGACCGGTAATTGATGCTGCGAATATTCCCATCATATTTCTTACACTCTTCACCTGGTTTTGGGTATCCGGTTTCGATATAATCTATTCAACAAGCGACGAAGAATTTGATAAGCGTGAAGGTCTTTTTTCCTTTCCTTCGAAGTTCGGAAAGAAAAGAGCGCTGCAATATTCCGGGGTGATTCATAGTATTGCATTTATACTTTTAGTCGGATTGTATATCTCGGCATTTTATGGAAGTATCATTGTAGGGATATTTACACTCTTAGCCGGTTATCTTTTGTACCTTGAACAGCACAAAGCAGACGATGTGGAATTGGCTTTTTTTAAGATCAATTCCATACTTGGTTTTGTCATTTTTACTTTTGTTATTATTGGTGTAAATCTTGCAGTATAAAATGGGAGATTCAAAACATATTCGTAAACCCCGGATAGCTGTCGGAATAACCGGATCGAGCGGTGCGATCTATGCTCTTGATTTTTTGAAGCGGTACCCGCATGATAAATATCTCGTCATGAGCAAATGGGGGAAGGCGGTGATGAAAGATGAATTACGAATGCCGAATCCGGAAACTGCACTAAAATCTTATTATAAAAAAGCATTTGCCGATACTGATCTGACCTCTCCGCTTGCTTCCGGGACAACTGATCTCGATGCATTCGTAATTATTCCTGCCACGACCTCTACTATCGGAAAAATTGCATCGGGTATAGGCGATACTCTTATCACTCGTACCGCGGCAGTGTGTTTGAAGGAAAGATATAAAATGATCATTTGTGTACGTGAGACACCACTTTCTACGATCACCCTGGAACAATGCACGAAACTCTCTCAACAGGGTGTCATAATAATGCCAATCTCTCCTCCATTATATTTTGTCCCCAAAAATGTTGATGAATACGTGCAGGGATTTGTCAATAAGGTCTTGCAGCAGTGTGGGGTAAGAACAGGTAAAGGCTGGCGTTCGGAGGAAATGGAATAATAAAATGGCTAAGAGAAATACGTTTCACTCACTTCAGGAATTTCTCAGGTATTTAGATAATGAAGGCGAACTTCAGCGCATCATTACACCGGTTGATTCGAATTTAGAAGCTGCAGAGATCGCAGTCAGATCTATGCGTGAAGGAGGCAAGGCATTAATATTTGAAAATATTATTGGTTCAAAGTATCCTCTGGCAATGAATATCCTTTCCAGTGACAGACGTATTGAACTTGCCGTCGGAGAAGATCCGAATGAACTAGGTCAAAAACTTTTGCAGGTTGCGGAAGAATTAATGCCGCCGAAACCTACGAAACTTTATAATCTCTTAAAACCACTTGCTTCAAGGATTTTTGGTTCGCGGGCCTCTTCTGCTGTTTCATCTCCGTCACAAGGAATAATTTCTCCGGCTGAACTTTCTACTTTACCGATATTAAAAACCTGGCCCGATGATGGCGGAAAGTTTATAACACTTCCGCAGGTTTTTACTTATGACGTCCGGACGGGAAAACGCAACATCGGAATGTACCGTATGCATGTTTTTGACGAGTCGACGACTGGTATGCATTGGCAGATACAGAAGGGAGGAGGTTTTCACTATTCCGTTGCAGAACAGATGAATAAAATGCTGGAAGTTGCTGTGGCAGTCGGAACTGATCCTGCACTATTGCTTGCTACGATCGCCCCCTTGCCTGAAGGAATAGACGAAGCAATGTTTGCAGGATTTTTACGAGGGGCTGCAACGCGGATGACTCGCGGCAAGCGAATCTCGATCGATGTTCCTGCCGAAGCTGAATTTGTGCTCGAAGGCTTTGTGCCCGCTAATGAACGAAGACTTGAAGGACCGTTTGGAGATCACTTCGGTCATTATTCCCATGCGGGAATGTTTCCGGTTTTTCATATCAAGACTATAACTCATCGGGCAAATGCAATTTTTGCAGCAACCGTTGTGGGGAAACCTCCGATGGAGGATAAATGGCTTGGCGATGCAACACAAAAAAATATTGGGACCGTTGGCGCGGTTGATGCACCCGGAAGTCAGAGATATCTGGGCGTTTTACGAAGCAGGCTTTCATAATTTCCTTTCCATTTCTACTCAACAGCGTTATGGAAAAGAGGCGATGAAAACAGCCATTTCATTGGTTGCAGAAGGTCAGCTCTCACTTACAAAATGTGCCGTTGTAGTAGGTGAAAATGTAAATGCCAGAAATTTTTCTGAAATCTTGCGAGCCATTCAGAATAATTTTGATCCACATTATGATTTTCTTTTATTGCCAAATGTCCCTTTAGACACACTGGACTTCACCAGCTACACTATGAACCTCGGATCAAAGATGATCCTCGATGCAAGTCCGAAGCTTGAATCCTCAGCAAGCGGAGGAAAATATCCGCAAAGGAGAGAAAATGAATTTTATAATCGTACGGGAAGGGCAGTTTCCAATCCAATAGACTTGGATATGCGTATAAGAGATTATAAACTCATTGAAGACACTTTACTTATTGTGAAAGTAGAAGGAGCTTTTACATCAGAGCAGAATGCAGCATTGCAAATTGAAGGTGAGTTTATTCCATCAGGAAAAACAATTGGTCGTGAAGTAATTGAAAAACTCATTGCCCATGAAAATATCGAAAAACTTCCGCGCGGAACAAAGATCGTTGCGGCAGTAAGTGGTGACATTAATCTTTCAAGTCTTCAGGAGATTATCTGGGGAATATTCACCCGCTTTGATGCAGCACGAGATGTTCTTTGTACGAAGATGTCTCTGAATGGTATTGCGCCGGTGTATGACGGAATCATCGGTATAGATGCCACGTTCAAGAGCGGCTATCCGAATCCCTGCATTATGCCGGAAGCTATCACATCAAAAGTCTCCAGACGCTGGAGCGAATATGGGTTTAAATAATTAACACTGTTTATAGGCTTCCCCGCCTTAAGGTATCCCCACCTTAATGAACTGTGGTCTTTTCATTATATTAAGAAAGCATGAAAACAAGATTCTTCTTACGAACTTTTATTACCGCATCTATTATTTTAGTTTTTTCACTTATCGGCCAGAAAAGTTATGCTCAAAGACCGCCAGGTGATTTCGGCTTTGGCCTAATTCTTGGTGATCCGCTCGGGGGAACCATAAAATATTGGACGAGTCCGACAAATGCTTTAGTAGCAGATATCGGTGAATCATATTTCGGTGTGCCGAGAATTGATGTTGATTATCTTTGGCATTTTAATTCCTTCAATTCACGAGTCGTTCTTCTTTATGGAGGTATTGGTGGTGCGGTAGGATTTGGATATGGAGATCAGTACTATGGTGTATTTTACAGTAAAGATTTTAAGGGACATCCTTTCTTTTATCGTGCCTATTATAATAGCTCCGTAGGAATCGGAGTTCGTGCTATATTCGGATTAAATATAGTGCCAAAGAGAACTCCGCTCGAATTTTTTATTGAAGCAGGTCCATTGCTTGGAATAGTACCTGCCTTTGGTGTTGGATTCGATCTCGCTTTGGGCGTAAGGTTTTACCCTTAAAGCTTCACAAGCCGAACCCCTTTCAAGCCTTGGATTGCTGCGATCTCTTTTAATGCAGATTCCGGTACTTCATTATCAAGGTTAATGAGCGTCACTGCATCTGCTCCCGGCTCAATTCTGCCGTTGGCAAGTCCGGCAATATTTACTCCTGCATTCCCAAGGATAGTGCTGACTTTGCCGAGAATTCCCGGTATATCGGGATTAAAGAATACAAGGAGTGAGCCTTCGGCAGAAATATCTACTCGATATTTATCTATTTCGACGATTCGGGGCGTGGTTTCACCAAGTAATGTTCCACGAACCGAATGCGTATCGCTGCCACTTGCTATTTCCACATGAATGCTGTTTGTATAACTTCCGAAATGTTCGGTAGTCGATTCGGTAACCTGAATACCTCGTTCTTTTGCAAGTACAGGAGCATTAACGTCATTGACGTGCTCCTGAATAAATTGTGAAAGAAAATTTCTCAGAATAACCAGTGTTAATGCCTGAGTCTTTTGTTTAGTAACATCTCCTGAATAGGTAATATGGATCGCATCGATCTTTCCATGAGTACCTTGTGAAAGGAATGCTGCAAGCTTTTCGCATAATTCATAATAAGGTCGAAGATGCTCCCATTGTTCAGCATCAACAGCAGGGACATTCACAGCATTGAAAATTGTTTTTCCGCGAAGTGCATCTATGATCTGTTTAGCAACAACGATGGCAACATTCACTTGTGCTTCTTCCGTACTTGCTCCCAAATGAGGCGTTGCAATAAAATTTGGTAACGCCAAAAGGGGATTATCTGTCGGAGGCTCTTTCGTAAAAACATCGAATGCCGCTCCGGCTACCTGCCCTGATTGAAGGGCTTCGGCTACGGCTAGTTCTTCATAAATTCCACCTCGTGCAACGTTGAGTAAGCGAACTCCTTTTTTGCATGTCTTTAATTCTTCAGCACCGATCAAATGTGATGTGTCTTTTGTAATTGGCACATGGACGGTGATAATATCTGAGCGTTCAAGAAGAGTTTTAAGATCACAAAGTTCAACACCAAGTTCATGTGCTCGTTCAGGACGGGCATACGGATCATAGGAGATGAGCTTCATTCCAAAACTTTTTGCTCGTGCACCGACTTCGTATCCTATCCTGCCAAGACCAATGATGCCGAGAGTTTTACCGAACAGTTCAATTCCTGTAAATTTACTTCGCTCCCATTTTTTTGCAATGAGGCTTGCATTTGCCTGCGGAATATTTCGCGCCAGGGAAAGCATCAAAGCCATTGTATGCTCCGCCGCAGAAATAGTATTGCCATCGGGAGTATTCATAACAATAATTCCGGCACGAGTTGCGGCTGGAATATCAATATTGTCAAGCCCAACACCTGCCCGACCTATCACTTTAAGCTTTTTGGCATTTGCGATAATTTCAGGGGTGACTTTCGTGTCTGAACGAATGACAAGGGCATCGTATTCTCCAATGACACTTTGCAATTCCTCGGGCTTCATACCAAGTTTAATATCGACTTCGATATCTTTCTCGGCTTTGAATATTGCTACGCCTTCATCGGCAAGTTTATCTGAAATGAGAATTTTATACATTATTTTGAATTCAAAAATATTTCTTGTGCAGCTTTCGTGCCTGCACCTAAAGTGATCGGAACATTAAGACCTGAGAGTACACATTCAAGTGCGGCAATAGTCATAAGAACATCCGTTCTATCGCAATAGCCAAGATGACCAATGCGGAAAATTTTCCCTTCCATTGTGCCTTGTCCGCCTACTATGGAAATGCCCCATTCACTGCGCATTTTCTTTACGATGTCCCCGCTATTTATTCCGGCAGGGGAGTGAACTGAGGTTACGCTGACACTTGGAGTTTCAGCAAATAGTGTCAAGCCTAAAGCTTTCATTGCTTCGCGGGTTGCATGAGCAAGTAATTCATGACGCGCCCAAATGTTTTCAATCCCTTCAGCATGAATTAGCTGAAGGGAAACTTGAAGTTGGCGAACAAGTGAGACATTGGGTGTCCAGGGTGTATCCGGTAATTTATCCTCTGTAAGCTTTTTCAAAGCAGATTCGAACGACCAATAAAATTTTGGACTTTTCTTTGTCTTCATAGCAGTCAATGCTCGTTCGCTTAATGCGATGAGTGCAAGCCCGGGCGGCATCATTAAGCCTTTTTGTGTGCCTGAGACCACAGCATCAACACCCCATTCGTCCATCTTTAATTTGCAAGCGACAAGTCCGCTGATAGCATCAAGAGCAAAAAGCGTATTAGTCGCTTTTGTAATGGCTGCGATTTCTTCGATCGGATGCAGTGCACCGGTTGATGTTTCAGATAGGGTGCCGCAGAGAAGAACAGCATCAGGATTTTCTGAAAGAGCTTTGCGTACTTCCTCAGGTTTGACCGCTTTGCCGTATTCTACAGTAATACGAACAACCTTGCGTTCTAATGCTTCAGCGATCTTCGCCCAACGTTCACCGAACACACCTCCGGAGATAACGATTATCTTTTCGTCAGGTGCACTTAGGTTAACTATCGTTGCTTCCATTCCTCCTGTACCGCCTGCGGCAAGGGTGAGAACTGGCTGCGTGGTCTGAAAAGCATACTTTATTTTCTCGCAAACATCTGCAAAGATCGCGCGGAATTCAGGTGTTCGGTGATGAAGAATTGGCTCGCCTCCGGCGGATAATACCTGCGGGGGGATCTCCGTTGGTCCCGGAGCCATAATGCGTTTTTTTATCATAAATTAATTTGGGTTTGAGTTGGGGAGTGTTACTAAACAACGAAATAGCACAAAATGTCTAAACTATTTATACCGTAATGACGAACAATATTTGTTGCGCCACAATATTTATGGAGTTTGTTCGTCTTAATAAAGCGAAGGACGATTCCGAACTCCAGTTTGTTCTTTTTTCTTCCTTTTCCTCTCCCCGGGTTGGGAAGAGATAAACACTTTTTTCACTGTTCAATTTATTTTACTACTATGCAAACAAAGGAATATTTTATTCAGCTGACAAAGTCAGAGTTACCGGCAACCTTGACCGCAATGCGTGCGATTCCGCCTGAAAACGATTCATATTCGCCAAGTCCGAAAACGCGTTCGGCAAGGATGATCGTGTCACATCTTATAGGGCATCCATTGGATTTGATGGAAGGGATTGAAAAAGGATCTTTTAACCATCGGAATCAATCTGAGTTTTCAAACTACGACGAAGCTGCTGCTCAATATGAAGCGGATACCAACAAATTGATTAGCATGATCGAAGTAACAGATGAGAAGACATGGGATGAAAAACCGGTGGATTTTATTCTCTATGGTTCAAAGATATTTACCAGATCACTTCGGGATATGTGCTTTGACTTTCATGCGGATACGCTCCATCATCGCGGACAACTTTCAACGTATTATCGTCCGATGGGTGTCAAGAATCCAGTCATCTACGGTACTACAAAAGAAGTAGAAGAGGAAATGATGGCTGTTAGAAGTGCCCAATAAGTGTAGTGCTCAATATTTGTGTTAATGAAGTGATCTTCACTTTTACTGGTATAGAAATCAGAAAGTGTTGGTCACTTTCTTTTTTTAGAAAACGAGAAGAATAAATATTTTATAATCCGATATTTTTTCCAAAGAAACGTAAGCCGATAAACGGATATTTTGAACTTACGGGGGTTGGACGATTGAGATCATCCTGAAAAGATTCGAAGCCGATAAATATATTCATTGCCATTGCGTCGCCTGTAAATTCAACCCCGAGTTCTGCTCTGCCATCAACGCTAACTGTCTTATAAGAATTATAAGCCGCAATAGATGTTGATGCTCGAAGATACATGAAATTGAGAATATCGAATCGCAACCCTCCGGAGATCGAAGAATTTAATTTTTCGATATCGTACTTCCGAGGTTGAATAATGTCGGGCGTGCGGGTATCCTGCTTAATAAGATATTCATCAACTTGCGCCCACAGATCGGAATGAATGCCCATAAGATTTACATCTCTCCATATTCCGCGAAGCATTGCAGAGCCATAGATCAAGGTGCGGCGTTCGCCATTACCTATCTGGTTTGTATCAAGATTATCAATATCATGTTTGCAGCGATGAATATATCCAAATTGTAATTCTGTATTATCTATCTTATCGGCATAGACAAAGCCTTCCGTCCAAAAGATCGAACGCGGATTGAAGGATATGTCATTATACTTATCAGCAAGGACTTCAAAATCGCCCTGCATGAAAATAGATGAGTGTTGCCATTCGACAAATTGGATCAGAGCACCGGTTGCAATGCTCCAGCCATAACGATCTCCGGTGCTGTTAAGGCCCTTAGCCAGATTTCCCCAAAGTCCTTGCTGATGCAGAAATTGCGCGCCCTGAGTTGTATCTGTTAGCGGACGGAATTCAGGTGCAATAATTATACATCGTGAAGGGAATATCTGAGCGGCTGCAACAGAGGATGAGAAGAACACGATCAACATGACAAAAAAATATCTTTTCATGCCATTCTGAACGAAATGAAGGGTAGGGAAGAATCCCTGCGAAAATTAATTAAACATTGATTTTATAAGATTTAGAGGGTTTTAGGAATTATGAAGGTAACTTTTTTTCGCCACTGTTTAGATGACTCCAAGAAAGAAAAGGTTTAAAGGAAATTAAATAAATCTAAAAAAAACCTATTTTTTTACAAATCGCACATATTGATCCTCGTTGCCTACTTGCAATCTGTATATATATATTCCGGATGGAAGAGTGGAAACTTCGCAACAGTCATTTCCGCTTTGATGAATAATAGGCAGGATATATTTTTTCCCGAGAACTGAGTACGCATCTATATGGTCGCCCTTGACAATTTGATTTAGGAAAATAGTAGTCGAAGCAGGATTTGGATAGCATGCTTTATTTTGCACTTGAAAATTATTTTTAACTGCTAATTTTGTAAATGAGCTTTTAGACAGTGAGAGTGCTATCGTAGAAAGAGCATTAACGCTATCGGTACTTTGGTGAACATCGTCCCAGGACTGATTCCCTGACTGGTAATATTTATGTTCTGACCACCGGACATCAAATTGATGAGCTATAAGTTGTGTTCCTTGGAAGAGAACTTCATACGTACTATCTGTTTCCGTTGGAGTAATATCTTCCAATTTTAAAGTGAAATCGTACTTTAAGTCAGTATACCCTGAGATTGCTTCATAGACAAAGCTGTTCCAATGATTCTTTGAATCGAATATAATCGTGACGGATTGTGATGAATCGTTATATTTTACAAGGTAGATCGAAGTATCGGTAATATATCTTGGAGTATTATCGAAGAAGAATGTCGCGGCTTCGGAATCTGTGATCGGGCGGCTTCCTTTATCTTCAGTTAGTTTACCCGTTTCGTTCGGATCGGTGAGGTAATCCCATGAGTAGATCATTGGCAACGTATCGATACGAAAAGAAAAATGATCTCTGCCTGTATGAGCTTTAGACACGGTAGAAATGCAACAGAATGCTATAATTATAAGAAGTGCAGATTTCATGTTGGTTGCATTAGAGTATAACGCTTTAGACAGGGAAAAATTACAACCGACAGCCAATATTTTCTTCCTCAATAGAATTAGGATTTTAATGACGCGATTTTCAAGCCAAGAGCTACGCAGTGCTTGCAAAATATCTGATGATTCTTCGGATTCCCGGCGCAATGCCATGTAAGTTTACCTTCTGAGATAAAAAGCTGAGTGCGCCGCCGCTGGCTGCCGCCGGATACAACGCTTCCATCCAAACCTCCAACCCATGCTTCGACTTTTGTTGGACTCTGTTCGATGATCTCCACTCCACCGCGCTTGAATATTGCTTCGCCATATCGGAAATTCGAAGGCATGGCAAATTCCTTAATCTGCTCGAGTGTCAATAGTTTTGCAATACTCATAATACAAATCTATGAATGGAGCTCAATGGAATTTATCCTTAAATATTTGTCTGGAATTCCTAACAGCAAGGATGCTTAGCACTTCCTTTTTTACGTGATACACTATCCTGTAATTTCCGTGAATTATCTCACGAAAATCTTCTCTATCCATTTCAGGAATCTTCCTTCCATATTTTGGAAAATCCTGTAGAGTTTCATCTATCTTTTTGTGAAGGTTGAGGGTGAATTTTTCGGCGGTTAATGGACTATCTGTTGCAATATATTCCTTGATGGATGCGAGTTCAGCCAGCGCAGGGTCGGACCAGATTACTCTCATTTCTGCATAAGCTCGATAAGACGCTGACGTGCTGCTTCCCCCTCATAGTATTCGCCGCGTTCGACTGCTTCCTCGCCTTCGCGAATACCTTGAAATATATACTCGTGGTATTTTGCATCCGCTTCAGTCAGATCCTCGGGATGATGTTTAGCATGCAAGAAATAAATATATTCTTCAGCCGCTTCCTTATCCGCTGGCGGAAGTTCTTCGATCATTTGTGCTAATGCTGCTGGTGTCATACAAATAAAACATGGAGCAGCCAATAATGTTTCCCCGACCATATAATCCCGGAAAATCCTGTAATCATGGTAATCGCCCTCTGGGCTTGTAGAAGAGTTCAGACATTCACACCTTCACAAACCGCAACATTAAGAAACAAAATAATAAACTCGCGTATACTTTGCGTCATAACCAATGAGTGCTGCGTTCTATATTTCATTGATATGAATCGAAAAGCTATCGTTTTTTTTCTTCTCTGCATCATTTGGGGATCGACCTGGCTTTTCATCAAGCTCGGACTTCGCGATCTGCCCCCGATAAGTTTTGCCGGACTCCGATTTCTAATATCTTCCATTGTTCTTGTGAGTGTTGTTCGGATACGAAAGATAGAGCTGCCGCGCTCTTCCAAGGACTGGCTTCTTATTTTTGGAACAGGAATTCTGACCTTTACTCTCAATTACGGGCTTGTGTTCTGGGGCGAACAGCGTACTTCCTCCGGTCTTGCCTCGATCTTGCATACGATCATTCCACTCTTTGGTCTTGTCCTGGCACATTACTACCTTCCTAACGAAAAATTCTCCTGGTCGAAATTCGGATGCATACTTCTGGGGATGGCAGGAGTAGCAGTTATTTTTTCAAATCAACTTACGACTGAAGGTCCGGCGGTTTTGATAGGCAGTGTAGCGCTCGTAAGCGGTGCGTTCTGCATTTCATATTCGAATATTCTTATTAAAGCAAAGGGCAGACATATTCATCCACTGGTTCTTTCAGCCGGACAAATGACGTGCGGCTTTCCTCTGCTTCTTATTCTTGGATGGAGTACCGAAGGAAATCCATTCACTTTTCATTGGACAGGACAAGCGGTAGTATCGCTTTTTTATCTTGCAATCATCGGATCGTGCTGTGCATTCCTGATGTATTACTGGCTCTTACAACGGATGCAGGCAACGAACACAATGCTCGTCTCGCTCGTCACTCCGGCTGTGGCAGTATTACTGGGTCTTTGGTATCTTAACGAACCCATCGAGTGGCAGGTCATCGTCGGCGCAACATGCATCATGCTCGGAATTGCGATCAATATTTACCGCAGCAGGTATTCCTCCCAAGCAATTGAACCGGAAGCAGCAGAGGTTTTGGAAGGGTAGCTATCAGCCGGAGGTTATGCTTCTACTGTCTGAACCGTGATTCATGGGATTACAAGATTATCCATGATTTTTAAAATCAGAATCCAAGCAAATCCTTTAATCAAGTTATTTACGGTTCAGATAATTTCCCCGCCGCCCGCGACTTGGGACGACTCAGAGCAGGATGACGGTTGGGGAGGAAATGGTATTACTCCTTTACAAACCGCACCGATACAACCTCGCCACCTGCTTGCAATCTGCAAATATAAATTCCTGATGTCAGATGGTCATTCTTTCAAAGAAATCAACTCTGTAGTCGTGACAACTTTTGTAAAACCTGCTTTTCTCAATCCAAGAACTAAAGCTTTGTCTCCTGACCATAAAGTGGCGCGAAGATGTTTTGCAAGAGCAATGAAAGCAGTATCGTCGAGATCAATATCTTTTAAAATGTCTTCGGTGGTTTTCCAGACTTTTTCATGGATTTCATGTTCATCGAAAAACCTGATTCGCTTATATACACTTAACTGCGCATTGCGAAGTTCTTCTTCGCTTAGTTTAGAGATCTTGAGAAGTTTTTTCCAATGCTTTTCTATTTCTTCTTTGAGGTAATTCGGAGCAGAGAAAGTAAATTGTTCTTCTGAATTGAATAAAAGCTCTCCAATAGTGCTTGCGGAGTTAAGCAATGCACTGAAAACGATATTTGAATCGACGACAATTCTCACTTAATAAATTTTTGCCTGTTCTTTTTCCACCAGCCTTTCTTTATTTCTTTGGCAAGCCTGTCAACATCTGCTTGCGTCGCCTTGCTCCGTGCAGTAGCTTCTTTATATCTCAGGTAATCCACAAGCCGATCCAGACCTTTACTATCGACGTAGGAAGGCAGCCGGATAATGATCTCATCGCGTGTTCGTTCTATAAGCATATTTATATAACCTCAGAAACGGAAGGAACAGTTCGCCACCCTCTCATTCCTTCACAAACCGCACCGACACAACCTCGCCGCCTGCGACGCGACGACCCAGAGCGGAATGACGGATGGGGGGATGGGATTTCGGGGATTAAAGTATTTTGGGATGCAACTCATTATGTGTTCAAAATTGTTTAATTGTGGGGAAAATTATAAAACCCCTTAGGAAGGCTTTTATATGAAAGCAATTTTGAGGGGGTTCGCTTTCGCAGTGAAAAATCTGTCTTTGTATTTTTGACATCACGAGCAGACCCATTGGACTTCGATTTTCGAAACGACTAGTGGACAGACTGAGGTGATCTCTAAGTTACAAAATAGTGAAATCTACGGCAATTGAAAATGGAATTTATCAGACCATCGTAAACCCGGCGGACTTTCACGCTACGGAAGATAATTCATAAAGAGTGGAGCACAGTTATATTCAATGATAAGTTTATTGCGATGTGAAACTCCGAACTTCCCGCATATTTTGGCCGCTTGAAAAAGCGGTCTTTTTTTTTCTCGGATGTTATTGTTGTATTTTTGTATGATTAATTTCATTACTATAAAAATGAAAACTCGATTCTTTTTACATTTTTTCATTTTAATCGGAGCTGCATCGCTTACATTAAATTCTTGTTCGCCTTCTTCGAAAGTTACTAACCTTTCCCACATTCATTTACAATCCGACCCCAAAGTCACAAGTTTTCAAGATCCTGACGTTGATTTTGAGAAATTCAGAACTTTTACCGTCCTTCCTTCAACCAATGATGCAACTCGCGAAAATCCAATTCTTGCAAAACAACTTGCATTCTATCTACGCAATGTGATGGAATATCATGGTTATAAATTTGTTGCACCTTCAGAGAATCCTGATATTATTGCCACTATGGATGTAAAATCTGAATATCACGAAACATACATACCTCCTCAGACAATCAGTGTTCCTGTATATATTCCTGGAAAAACTATAACTATTGAAAGCAATAGTAAAGGCACGGCATCTGCTTTTTCTGATGATGAGTATGCCTATGGAAATTATAGCGGTACTTCTTCCTCCACAATAAATGTGCCTGGTTCTATGGCTATGGGAACAAAGACAATTCCTGGTCAAACTGTCGGTCATTATTACCCCATTTTGAGTGTTTGGCTGTACGGTGGTAATAAAAAGGAAAATATTTGGCTTGGAACAGGTGTTGGTGTTACAGATTTGAAAGATACTCGTCTTTCATGCCAACCTATAATGAATGTACTTCATAGTAAGATCCCATATAACCCATCATTAAATTCAGACACCGTCAATATAGGATACATCGGCATGTCCTACTTTGTTACTACACCGGACGGGAATCGGTTTTACCCATTTATTACTGGTGTCTCAGGGGGCACGCCAGCAGATGAAGCTGGTATTGAATATGAAGACGCAATAATTATGATAAATGGTACACCAACAGAGAATTTACCGCTTTCTAAAATATCTGAATTGCTAAAAGGGAATGTGGGTGAAGCTGTATCATTCAAAATTTGGAGAGTTGGTAAGGCTTATGATTTTACTGTTACTCGAAAATCACGTGAAGCGGTTTACAAAAAAAAGAATTGATGCAAATGTGCTTCAAATATGGGGAAGCCCCCGTGTTTAGCTTTTCATTTTGTAAGAACGATCGGAAAGAAAATAATCATACGGTGCATACCCTCCGCTCCCACCAGCTAATTCACGATTCCCATCCACTGCAATCATATCCATTGTCATCGTTTCATCTTGATTGAATTTTCTAATATACTCACGGTCATTCGTTCCAAAATAATGGACTTCTATGAACCTATGTAAGTCAGTTCGTTCCCAGCTATTCCTCCAACGTGGATGCAAAAAAAGAGATTGCATTTCTTCGTTAACCCATATCCTCAAGGGATATTCTGAAAAATCATCATTACTGACAGCATATGCTATACTCGCAACAATGGGATTTCCGTTTGATAAACCCCGTTTGCTTGCTTCCCAATCTTCAATAACCTTCTGGTAATGAATAGAACTATCAATGCCTCGACGACGAATTTTTCCATCAATTACAAAATAAATTTCATTGCAGAATGAATATTTGTCCATACCGCCAATTCTTATACTACTCGGCGTATAGTCTAACAACACTTTCATAATTCCTCCTTATTATTTATTTCTTCTCCTCATCCACCACCGTATATTAGACGTTTTCGACTTTGCCGTCGTGACCGTTACGCATACATCAATCTCCCTTTCGGCTCCGGTATCGGTTTGCCTAATTCTTTTGCGTAGTCAATCCATTCGTGCATGACTTCTTCAGCGTGACGCAGGCATTCCTCGTATGTATTGCCGTCAGCCATACATCCTGGCAGCTCCGGCACTTCGGCAATGAAGCGATCATCCGTTTCGCTCCAGTAGATGATAATTTCGTATCGGTTCATAAACGATTTGATAAAACAAAGAAGGGCACGCGATGCGTGCCCTTATGAATCCCCTTAATCCTTCAAAAATCCGAAGAATCCGGGTTTATTTCTTCTCCTCATCCACCACCGTATATTCGGCGTTCTCGACTTTGCCGTCGTGACCGTTCTGTGATGCGGCGCCGTCATTTGGCGGCGCTCCGGCTCCCGGAGGGGGCGCTGAGGCATTTTGGTACATCTGGCTCGATGCTTCGCCAAAGACGCGGTTAAGGGCTTCTATGGCGCTCTTGATAGCAGCGGAATCCGTACCCTTCAAGGCATTCTCAAGATCGGTGATAGCCGTATTGATCTTGCCCTGTGCTTCAGGCGGCATTTTGTCCTTCAATTCTTCAAGCTGTTTCTTCGATTGGAAGACAAGCTGATCGCCCTGATTGCGAGTCTCGACTTCTTCCTTGCGCTTCAAGTCATCGACTTTATTCGCATCGGCATCCGATTTCATCTTTGCGATCTCTTCTTTCGATAGACCGCCGGATGAAGTGATGCGGATGGATTGCTCCTTCGATGTTGCTTTATCTTTTGCGCTGACATTCAAAATGCCGTTGGCGTCAATATCAAAAGTAACTTCGATCTGCGGAGTGCCGCGCGGAGCAGGCGGAATGCCATCGAGATGGAATCTGCCAAGCGATTTATTATCGTTCGCCATCGGACGCTCGCCTTGTGTGATATGAATTTCCACTGAAGGCTGGCTATCCGAAGCCGTCGAAAATGTTTCCGATTTGCGCGTCGGAATTGTAGTATTCGCCTGGATCATCGGCGTTGCAACTCCGCCCATCGTCTCGATTCCGAGCGTAAGAGGAGTAACATCAAGCAATAGAACATCAGTTACTTCGCCAGTTAAGACTGCGCCCTGAATCGCTGCACCGACTGCAACTACTTCATCAGGATTCACACCTTTATGCGGCTCTTTACCGAAAAGATTGCGGACTATTTCCTGCACTTTCGGAATGCGAGTTGATCCGCCGACCAAGATAACTTCGTCAATATCGTTCGGCGTAACTTTTGCATTTGCAAGAGCGCGTTTACATGGCTCGACAGTGCGATCAAGAATATCTTTGACAAGCTGCTCGAACTTCGAGCGCGTCATCGTCAGATTCATGTGCTTCGGTCCATCAGCAGTTGCTGTGACGAAAGGTAGATTGATGTCAGTTTGCATCAGAGATGAAAGCTCCATCTTTGCTTTTTCAGAAGCCTCCTTCAAGCGCTGAAGCGCCATCGGGTCTTTGCGAAGATCGACACCGTCGCTCTTCAAAAATTCATCGGCAAGATAATCCACAAGGCGAGAATCAATATTATCGCCGCCAAGATGCGTATCGCCGTCGGTAGATTTTACTTCGAAGACGCCATCACCTAATTCCAAAATGGAAATATCAAACGTTCCGCCGCCGAAATCATACACTGCGATCTTTTCATTCTTGCCTTTTTTATCAAGTCCGTACGCAAGTGCTGCAGCTGTAGGTTCGTTAATGATACGGCGTACGGTTAAGCCTGCGATCTCACCGGCATCTTTGGTAGCCTGACGCTGTGCATCATTAAAATATGCAGGGACAGTGATGACTGCTTCCGATACTTTTTGACCGAGATAATCTTCAGCAGTCTGCTTCATCTTTTGCAGTATCATTGCTGAAATTTCCTGCGGAGTATATTCTTTGCCGCTGATATCAACGCGAACAGCATTTCCTTCGCCGCTTTTGATCGCATAGGGGACAAGTTTCTGCTCTTCGCTTACTTCATCGGTCTTGCGACCCATGAAGCGCTTGATCGAATACACGGTGTTGCCGGGATTTGTCACTGCCTGACGCTTTGCAGCTTGTCCGACAAGACGCTCACCTGTTTTTGTAAATGCTACGATCGAGGGAGTCGTACGTGATCCCTCGCTATTGGCAATAACGACGGGTTGCGTGCCTTCCATAACGGAAACGCAGGAGTTCGTTGTGCCAAGATCTATTCCTATAATTTTACTCATATTGATTTATTTTTTTATTAAACTTTATATGCAGAGAAACCAGCCTCTGCTTAATCTGTATTGCCGTATCTTTTTCTTGAGCTCTTTGCAAAAAGTCCTGCTAAAAAGAGTACAGAAACACCTGCTACAATAACGGAGATTAGTATTTTTACGATCATCATTTTATTATATGGTTCAAATTAACGAGCTGCAAAAATACGAAAAATTAATCATTGCCGGCGCAAGATTTAGCCTTGCGCCGACCTGATTTTTTGCAGTTTAATTCATGCTAACATTAATCGGTATCTCGCGTTCCTTTGGCAGTGCCGGCTCTTTCTTTGGGATGTTGATCTCAAGAATGCCATTAGCGAAGCTTGCTTTGACTTCCTCTTCCTTCACATTTTCCGGAAGGGAAAATTGTCTTGTGAACTCTCCGTATCGTTGTTCGATGCGGAAATATTTCCGTCCTTCCTGCTTCTCCTCGTGCTTTTTTTCGCCACGAAGGATAAGAGTATTATCTTTTACAGTCACTTTTACATCTTCTTTCGTTAAGCCCGGAAGTTCTGCATGAACATAGATAGCATTCGCATCTTCTGAAATATTCACACGCGGAACGTATGAAGATGTCGGATTGCTATTCTCAAAATTACGGTTCACATCATCCAAAAATGTTTTTACATATTTTGGAAAAAAAGCGGTTTCATTATTCGGTCTCACAATAAGTCTTTGCATAAATATATTCCTTTCTGGTTACAATTTTTATTAGGGTACGGTTTGCCTATAAGAAATTATCGTGCCAAACTTATTTCGCCTCTTTTAGACGGTTTTGAAGGAATAGGGAAGTGCTACTACCCATCTCTT
>Ga0206887_10067_pt1 | contig 24275 bp, 16 predicted proteins | sample Alteio_BWOrgHeat_89_FD_153248 | JGI IMG/M metagenome (GOLD analysis project Ga0206887, IMG submission 153248) | Enriched cells from forest soil in Barre Woods Harvard Forest LTER site, Petersham, Massachusetts, United States - Alteio_BWOrgHeat_Nextera3 ...
ATGGCGCCGGGCGAACACCTGGCCATTCCGCATCGCCAGTTGCTGCTCGGAATGGCCGCGGCCATCGTGGCGGCGTTGGGCGGCGCGCTTGGCGCGGTTTTGAGCCGGAAGGCTTATGCCGTCACGTTTGCCGCCGGTGAACATCCCGATCCGGGCACCACCGGTTATCAGCGCGTGCTCGGCGGCGCGCTCGTTCCGGCCTTGATTTTGCTCGCAGCCAAATGGCGTTCCGCGCATGCCCACGGCGGGATTTTTGAAACCAAAGCTCTCGCCGTCTCACGTGAAAAATGGGGGCGCATTTGGCCATGGGTCCTGGGAAACGGCCTGGCCGGGCAAACCCTCGGCGTCACCGCTATGCAATGGGCGCTCGAAAAAACCCCCACGGGTATCGTGACTGCCATCATTGCCATGACTCCCGTCGTTTTGCTTCCCATGACGCGCGTCGTGGACGGCGAAAAAATCGGCGCGCGTTCCCTCGCCGGCGCGCTCATCGGCGTGGGCGGCGTGATTGGGCTGGCATTTTGGAGATGAAATTCTATCGTCCTTAAATCGCGATGAATGACGAACTTCAAGCTGCCGTTGCCAATTTGGGCATCGAAAAATTCCGACGCCATATTTTCCTTTGTGCCGGGCCGACGGAGCCGAAGTGCTGCCCGGCAGAACAGTCGCTGGCCGCGTGGGACTTTTTGAAGCGGCGGCTGACCGGATTGAACCTCGTCGGCGCCCAGGCGCTGGTGTATCGCACCAGGGCCAATTGTCTGCGCGTTTGCGCGCGCGGCCCCATCGCCGTGGTATATCCGGAGGGCGTGTGGTATCACAGTTGCTCGCCGGAAGTTTTGGAGCGGATTATCCAGGAGCATTTGATTGGCGGAAAAATTGTCGAGGAATTTGCCTTTGCGAAAAATCCGCTGGCAAGTGAGGCCTGACTAAATCATGTCCGCCGCCAGCACGCGCACTGTCTCTTCCAATGACGTTTCCCCCCGGATGACCCGTTGCAGGCCGTTTTGCCAGAGTGTTTTCATTCCCTGTTGGATGGCGATTTCTTCGAGCGCGGACGTCGGCATTTTTTTCAGGATCGCTTCCCGGAACGGTTCGTTCACGGCCAGCAGTTCCGTGACGGGCAAACGGCCGGAAAAACCCGTGTGCGCACAGTGGTCGCAGCCTGTCCCGTGGCGGAATTGCGCCTGCGGCACGAGGTCCTCGGGAAGGACCCGGAGCTGGCTTGGTTCGGGCGTGTAGGCCTGGGAACATTCCGGGCAAACGCGGCGCACCAGCCGCATTCCCATCACGCCCAAAATGGACGAGGCCAGCATGAACGGCTCGATTTCCATATTGATGAGGCGTGTGAAGGCGCCCGCCGAAACTCCCGAATGGATGGTACTGAGCACCAGGTGGCCCGTCAGCCCGGCCTGCACGGCGATGCCCGCAGTTTCCGGGTCGCGAATCTCGCCCACCATAATCACCTCCGGGTCCTGTCGCATGATGCTGCGCAGCGCCGCGGCATAGGTAAATTCCTGTGCCGGATTGATTTGCGTCTGGCTCACCATGGGGAGATTGAATTCCACCGGGTCTTCAATGGTGCTGATGCTCACGCTCGTCCCGTCGCGCTGGATGATATGGCACAACGCGGAATACATCGTGTTCGTCTTGCCCGAACCGGTGGGGCCGGTGAACAGGAGCAGACCGCTGGAACGTTTTAATAAGCGTTGCAGCCCTTTCACGGTCGTTTCATCGAAGCCCAGCGTGTTCAGGTCGAACCGTCGGTCGCGGGGGTCGAACAGGCGGATAACGATTTTCTCGCCGCGCGTGGTGGGAAAAATCGAGATGCGCAACTGCACGCCATCCACTTCCGGGCCGCCGATGGCCGTGCCGTCCTGGGGCGTACCGGACTGGTAGGTGACCAGGTTGGCCATGACCTTGAAGCGCACGGAAATTTTTTCCAGCAATTCCAGCGGCAGATGGGCGATGTCCACCAGGACGCCGTTGACACGGGCGCGGACGGTGATGGCTTTTTCCCACGGCTCGATGTGAAGGTCGCTGGCGGCAAGCCTGGCGGCGTCCTGCACCATGCAGTTGGCCAGGACGCTGACCTCAAAATTTTGGGCTGCGCCATCGGACTGGAGATATTGCACGGTTAAGCTCATGTCCCTGATAATGTCGGCGACAGGATAGAAATGGCCGTGGTGAATGCAAAGCCCTTTTCACTTTTTAGTTTGTTTCGGTTTGCACAGACATTGCCGGAAGCATTCGGCGAGGACACGTTATGTCAAAGAATGCACTGCTTGCCGCGTTTCACGCAGTTTGCCATCAACTACCTGCCGCGCCGAAGCCTTGGCGAAGGTGGCTCAACTTTTACCACGTTACCACGCTCGGCGTGGTTACACGTGGCACCATTCATACTTCAAAATTCAACATTCACAATGGGAACTTGACTCCAGGTTGTTCACGCCTTGCCCTGTATTTTCGGAGAATTGGCTTTCTTGAACCAAACGATTTTGATAGTGTCCAAGGCTCATGCCTGAGACTAAAGAAGCGGTCCCGACCGTTGATCACAAGCCACATGCGGCGTTTTTCCGCCAAAGCGGCTGGCTGATGATTGCCAATATTGTCGGGGGGTTAATGACCCTGTGCGTTCATCCGTTGAGCAAAAAGATTTCCGACTCGGAATACAGCGCCTTTGGAGTTTTGCTGATGGTGGTGGCGTGTTTGCCCACGATCCCATTCCAGATGGTCTTTGCCCAGCAGACCGCGCAGAAGCTGGCCATCGGACGGGAGCGACAATTGGCCGGGATGATCCGGATCGCCTGGCTTTGGACGTTTATTGTCTGGGCGGTAGCGGCGACGGTTGTTTTTGTATTTAGGGATCAGATCACAAATAGCTGGCACCTGCCGAGCACCATGGGACTGGTGGTAACCCTGCCATTGATCCTTGCCTCGTTATGGATGCCAATGTTTTTTGGCGCGGTGCAGGGACGGCAGGATTTTTTCTGGCTGGGCTGGGCGCAGATGTTGAGCGGGATTGGACGGTTCGTGTTCGCGGCGTTTTTCGTGCTGGTGCTGGGCGCGGGCGCTGCCGGGATGATGACCGGGGCACTGATAGGCGTCGTTATCGGGGCTGTAATTGGCATCTGGCGCACGCGCGATTTGTGGTCGGCGCCGGCGGAGCCTTTTGACTGGAAAAGCCTGATGCGGCAGATCGCGCCGTTGTTGCTGGGCTTCGCGGCATTTCAGTTCCTGTTCGCTTCGGATACCATGTTTACTAAAGCCTATTTTAGCGGCGACGCCATGAAACCTTACGTGGCCGCCGGGACACTGTCGCGCGGATTGCTGTGGATTATTTTGCCATTGGCGACGGTCATGTTTCCGAAACTTGTCCACGCCCATGCGAAAGCAGAAAAAACAAATTTATTCAGCGTCGTGATTTTGGGCGCGGCGGTGCTCGGAATCTGCGGGATGATTGGCCTGTGCGTGGCCGGGCCGATTGCCATCCGAATTGTTTACTCGGCAAAAGACGTGCCTGACACAATGGCGCTGATTCCCTGGTACGCCGGGGCGATGGTGCCTCTGGGAATGGCCAACGTGATGGTCAACGACCTGATGGCGCGCGCGAAATTCCAAATTGTGCCGTTTATGGTTTTACTCGCGATAGGCTATGGAGTTGCGATGCCGTATATGTTGTCGCATTTCCCCGGCCGGCTCCAGGTCCCGCTCCAAACGTATTTACCTGGGGCAAGTTTGCGAAAAAAAGCGAGCCAGCGCCCATGACGGCCGCCGGGGCAACGCGTGATGATGCGGCTTGATAGCTGTCTTATAGCTGCCTCAGTCAATGGCACTGGACAAAGAGCCGTGGTTTGCCATGCTAACGTTGGTCAAATAAAATCAGATGAATGCCGTTCCGCCAGTTCTTCCGACGCCCAGGGTGGGGAAAAAATCACACTGGAAGAGAAACCTTTTTATCATCCTGGGTGCGGTGCTCCTTCTCGTGGCGGCGGGAGCGTTTTGGTTTTTCCGGAAGCATGACCCGGTGGTAATGGTGCAAACGGACAAGGTTGCGCGGCGTAATTTGACGGAAATCGTCGTGGCCAATGGCAAAATCCAGCCGGTGCTGGAAGTGACCATCAGCCCGGAAGTAAGCGGTGAAATTATCGAATTGCCCGTCAAGGAAGGGCAGCAGGTAAAAAAAGGCCAGCTCCTGCTCAAGATCAATCCGGACATTTATACCGCCGCGCTAAACCAGGCCAAAGCGGGTTATGAATCCGCCCTCGCGACCGCCAACAGCGCCAAGGCAAACCTGGAGAAGGCGGAATCGGATTACCAGCGGAACCAACAGTTGTATAGCAGCAATTTGGTTGATGAATCGGATTTTGTTGGTTTCAAAGTGGCCCGCGATATGGCCCAGGCGCAGTTGGAAAGCGCGAAAGACCAGGTGGACGTCTCCAAAGCCGCGGTGGACAGCGCTCAGGATTCGCTGGATAAAACGACCATCATCTCGCCGCTGGCCGGGACCATCAGCAAATTGAATTCCCAATTGGGCGAACGCGTGCTCGGAACGGTTCAAAATGAGGGAACGGAAATCATGGTGATTTCGGATTTGAGCGCGATGGAAGCGCGGGTGGACGTCGGGGAAATGGACGTCGTGGGCATCAAACCCGGCCAAAAGGCGCGGCTGGAAGTGGACGCGTTCAAGGACCGGAAATTTAACGGCGTCGTCACGGATGTGGGGAGTTCGTCCGAAGATAATAACCTGCAACAGGGCGTGTCTTCGGGCGGTGGCGGCAACGGACAAACGCAGGAAGCGACTAAATTCGAGGTGCGCATCCGAATTAACGACAACGAGGCGTTCCGGCCGGGCATGTCTGTAAGCGCAGAGGTTGAGACACGTTATCGCACCAACGTCCTGACGGTCCCGCTGGCGAGCGTGACAACGCGTTCAGTGGGGCCAAAGGCGGACCCGCCCGGTGACGGGACCAATACGGTGGCCCATAGCACGAATTCCGTGTCTCCGATGTTCGGCGGCGGAGCGGCCAATCTTTCCGACGTGGTATTTGCCGTCCAGGGCGACCATGTCAAAGCACTGCCGGTGAAGATCGGCATTTGCGACGATGATTTTTGGGAAATCACGAGCGGACTCACCAATGGCCAGGAAATTATTTCGGGCGGGTACCGCGCCATCAGCCGCGATTTGCAGGACGGGTCAAAGGTTAAGAAAGGCACCGTGGTTGCCGAAGCACCAAAACCGTAAGCGGTACGGATTATTGGATAAGTGGATTGGTGGATGATTGGGGGAAAAGGCAGGTGATTGGTGGTATGGAATACACTAAACGACGAAATTTAAATCGTGGTTATATGAAGCTTGAAGCGTGGCAGCGAGGAATGGATCTGTTCGTCCTGGCATCCCGGCTGGCCGCGAATGTTTCTGACTTCAAATTAAAATCACAATTTAGTGATGCCGCACAATCGGTTTCGGCGAACATTGCGGAAGGCGATGGTCGTCGCAGTTTGCCCGAATACCTGCAATTTCTTTATACGGCCAAAGGTTCGCTTGGCGAAGCTCTAACCCGCGCGATTGGCCTGCAACAAATCAAAGTGATTTCGGCGGGAGACTTTGAAAGCTTTGACAAGCTTCATTATGAAGTTGAAAACAAATTATTGCGCCTGATCCAATCCCTCGAAAACAAACGCGAGGCAGGAGATTGGCGCGATACGCTTCCGTCCATGAATCCAAAAATCCCGCAATCCACAAATCCCAATTCCTTGTGAGCCTAATCCGATTACAAAATATTTCGCGGCGCTATTGGATGGGCGCGGAAATCGTGCATGCCCTTCGCGGGGTTTCCCTGGAGATTGCGCGCGGCGAATATGTGGCCATCATGGGTCCCAGCGGTTCGGGCAAATCCACGCTCATGAATGTTCTTGGCTGCCTGGACACACCCACGGAAGGGAGCTATGAGCTCAATGGCCATCATGTCAGCCAGATGAACGACAATCACCTGGCGGAGATCCGGAACCGTGAAATTGGTTTCGTCTTCCAAACGTTCAACTTGCTGGCGCGCTCGAATGCGCTCCGCAACGTGGAACTGCCGCTCATTTATGCGGGCGTGCCGGCTTATGAACGAAGGCAAATCGCGCTGAATGCGCTCACGCAAGTGGGCCTCGCGGACCGGATTCATCACAAGCCCAATGAATTGTCCGGCGGCCAGCGCCAGCGCGTGGCCGTTGCCCGCGCCCTGGTGAACAGTCCCGCCATCCTGCTGGCCGACGAGCCGACGGGAAATTTGGATTCCAAAACCGGCAACGAAATCATGGCGCTGTTTGAGGAGCTTTCGCGCAAGGGCAACACGATTATCCTGGTGACCCACGAGGAAGACATCGCCCGCCGCGCCCGCCGCGTGATTCGCCTGCATGACGGGCTGATTTCCAGTGATGAACAGATTACAAACGGCAAAGAATTTTAGACAGAATTAACAAAATTTTCAGAATGATGAAAACTGAATATGATTTGGCCGGAAAAGTGATTGGGATGGCGATGAAGGTCCATTCCACATTGGGCTGCGGTTTTCTTGAATCGGTTTATCACGCCGCATTAGCGCATGAACTTAAGAAGGCGCAGATTCCTTTTGAATCAGAGAAACCGGTCAAAGTCTGTTATGACAGCATTTTAGTGGGAGAATTTATCGCCGATTTTTTGGTTGAGAATGAACTCATTGTTGAGTTAAAAGCCATTCAGGCTTTGGCGACGGCTCATGAAGTTCAGACGGTGAATTATTTAGTGGCAACAGGAAAGGACGTCGGCCTGCTACTGAACTTCGGCGCTGAGCGTTTGGAGTTCAAAAAAAAATTCCGGCAGTCAAAACCTAAACTATTGGAAGAAGTTCATTCTGACCATTCGGTTCATTCTGTCTAAATGCGTTTTTTTAAAGACCTGTTTGAAAGCCTGGGCATTTCGCTGGACGCCGTCCGCGCGAACAAAATGCGTTCGACGCTGGCGACGCTGGGCATCGTGATTGGCATCGTGACCGTCACGCTCATGGGTGCCGCGATTAACGGGCTGAACAACGCGTTTCTCCAAAGCATTTCTTCGATGGGCGCCGATGTCTTCTATCTCTCAAAGAACGATTGGTTCAACCAGAATTATGACACCTGGATGAGGACCCAGAAACGCCGCCCGATCCGGCTCAAGGAAGCCGAGGCTCTCTCCCAAAAACTAACCGGGGCCGTGGCGGTGGCCCCGGAAATTGATGACGAGGAGACGGTGAAATATAAAACGCGGAGCGCGGACGGCGTGGAAATCATCGGGACTACGGAAGGGTACCTGCAAACCAGCAGCGTGGGCGTGGCCGAGGGACGGTTTTTGACCGTGGCGGACGGCGAAAGCAGCCAGCCGGTTTGCGTCATCGGCAGCAGCGTGGTGACCAATTTGTTTCGCGGCGAGTCGCCGCTGGGCAAGCGCATCAAGGTGGAAGACCAGTCGTTTGAGGTGGTTGGCGTGCTGGAAAAGCAGGGAAACATGCTCGGCTGGAGCCTGGACAACCGCGTGATTATTCCCATCCGGGAACTGATTGCGGACGTCTGGACCCGTTCGACGATTGATCAAATTGATGTCAAGGCCGCCAACCTGGCGCAACTGGACGAGGCGCGCGAGGAATTGCGCCAAACGATGCGGCACTTGCGGCATTTGCGGCCGGACGAACCCGACGATTTTGCCATCAATGAACAGGACCAGTTTGTGACGCTGTTCCACACGATGACCGCGACGATTGCGATTATCGGCCTTTTCATCACCAGCCTGTCCCTGTTCGTGGGCGGCATCGGGATAATGAACATTATGTTCGTTTCCGTGGTGGAACGCACCCGGGAGATTGGCGTCCGGAAAGCGATTGGGGCGAAACGGCGGTCCATCCTGTTTCAATTTCTCATCGAGGCCGCCTGCATTTGCCTGCTCGGCGGATTGATTGGACTGTTCATCGCGTGGCTGATTACCTTTGCGATTTCCAAGTGGATGTTTCCCACGGCCATGTCGGGATTGATTGTCGCGATGGCGCTGTTTGTTTCGCTGGCCACGGGCGTGGTTTCCGGTTTTCTGCCGGCGTGGCGCGCCGCCCGCATGAATCCCGTGGACGCCTTGAGAAACGAGACCTGAGCCGTGAATCCTAAAAGAAACAATCCATTCTGGGTGGAGCTTCGTGAAAGCATCACGATGGCCATCACGGCGCTGTCCACCCATAAATTGCGGTCGGCGCTGACGCTGCTGGGCATCTTGATCGGCGTTTTTTCCATCATCGTCGTGATGACCGCGATGCGCGTCCTGAAACACAGCATCGAATCGAACATCAGCCGCCTGGGCAGCCAGACCTTTGCGATTCAAAAAATGCCGGACACGGTGTTTGGCGATCAAAATGACTGGCAAAAATACTGGCGCCGCAAAGATATTACGCTCGAGCAGAGCCAGAAAGTCGCCGCCAGGGCGACACTGGCGGGCAGCGTGGGCATCGAAGGACAATTTTGGCGCGGCCAGATTTCCACGCGTTTTGCCAAAACGGCGCCGTCCGCCCAATTGTTCGGCGAGACCCCGGGCAGTTTCCCGGCGCGCAATTGGGACATTGATGAGGGACGTCCTGTCACGGATAACGACGTGGATGACGCGCAGAGCGTCTGCGTGCTGGGCAGCGCGCTGGCCAAGGCCGCCTTTCCCTATGGTTCGGCCGTGGGCGAAGACATTAAAATCAACGGGTATAAATATCAGGTCGTGGGTGTGCTCGCACCCAACGGCAATTCGCTGGGCGGAAGGCAGGACAATTTCGCCATCATTCCGATTACGACCGGGTTGAATCGCTATGGCCTGCGGTGGGAGGGCCTGGCCATCCTCGTCATGGCGCGCGACTCGCAAAGCTATGATGATTGCATGGAGCAGGTGCGCGGCATCATGCGGGCCATTCGCAAAGTGCCGCCCGGGACGGACGACGATTTTGAAATGATTTCAAATGATTCATTGATTGCCCAGTTTCACAATTTTTCACGCACGGGTTCCATTGCCGTGGCCGTGGTCAGCTCGATCGCCCTGCTCGCGGCGGGGATTGGCATCATGAACATCATGCTGGTTTCGGTCACGGAACGGACCCGGGAAATCGGCGTGCGCCGCGCCATTGGCGCGAAAAAAAGGAACATCATGGCGCAGTTCGTCATGGAGGCGATTGTGCTGTGCGAAGTAGGCGGGGTTATCGGCATCGTGCTGGGGGTGGTCGGGGGCAACGGCCTGGCCTGGTACATGAAAGAACCGCCGGCGATCCCGATTGACGGTATCGTCCTGGGCGTCCTGATTTGCTCGGCGGTGGGAATTATTTTCGGAAGTTACCCGGCCTACAAAGCGGCGACGCTCGATCCGATTGAATCGTTGCGCTACGAGTAAATCTTCCGCGGAATTACGGTGAAACGAGTTTTTGAAATTCGGGTGAGCCGCGGATGGGATTAAATCCGGCTTCGCCCTGCGCCTGCGAACGAATATTCAAAGCGTGGGCATTGGTTTTCAGCCGCTGGTCGCTGAGTTGGATGGCGGTCCCCAAATCCTTGAGCCCTTCCTCTTTCTTGCCGAGCATCACCTCGAGGCGCGCCAAATCGTACCAGGCCTCGGGCATCTGGGGTTCCAGCTCGGCAAGCCGTTTGAGCGTCTTTTCGAGTTCATTGAACTGTCCGGTTTGGGCAAAGAAATTCGCAATGCTGCGAATCACATCGATCGGGACTCCGTGGCGGGAAATGGTCTGGTCGAACAGCGCAGCGGCGTTATTGGTCTGCTGCAATTGCAGGAACAGCGACGCCAGGCCGAAAATATTTGTGTAGTCCGTGGGGTTGGTGCGCACCCTGTCTTCCATGCTCATCATCTGGTCTAAAACCTGCGTCCGTTCGCCGGCCTTGTCTTTGTAATCCTGCAACTGCTTGATGAGGTTGGCAACGGAATCGTTGTAAGGGTCCAATGTTTGGCAGGTTTTGGCGACCAGCAGCGCGTCGTCCGCGCGGTTATACTGCATTAAAAACTGGACATAGCGGAAGACGGCTTCCGGGCTGTATGGACAAAAGGCAAAAGCCTGTTTGAACGCGAAATCGGTTTCCTTGACCAGGGCGTCCTGGAGTTGTGGGGTTTGTTCGTGGAACGGGGAATCCGCCGGGAGGCCACAGCGCCAGGCATACATGCCCGCTTGCGAACTGCGGAGTTTGGAAAACGCCTTCTGCCCGTCTTCGTCCCGGACAAACCGGGGGTCGCCGGTGAAACCCGTATAATTATTTCGCACGTAGGTGCGCTCGACGAAATTGCAAATGTTGCTCACGCTGGTATCGTAATCGAGCCAGTTTCCGCAAAGGCGCTGTGAATAGTCCCTCCAGAATTTGTGGTCGCGGTCGAAAATCTCCTGCGTTAGCTGCGGCAGGGGATCGCGGTTGATTTTCATGATGATGCCGAAGGGCGTTTCGTAGGGATACATCCACGGCAGGGGGAAACTTTCTTCCACGAAAAATTCGTTGGTGGGATTATTGTCAAAGATGACCTTGCACAGCAGGCCGTTGATCATCATCACGGCCACCTGGCCGGAAACCTGCATCCTTCCGCTGGCCGGATCCACGGTCACATCTTCGCCGGGTTGAAGCTGGCCGAGCTGCATGCGGCGCTGGACGTCCGAGTAATAATTATTGAAACACATTTGCGAATCATCCGGCGAAGGAATGTAAATTTCTTTAGGCGGATAAACGCCTTCCGCGCGGCGGTACGTTTCCACATGCTTGCCCCAGGCCAGGGCCGGCACGTCGAGAACGTGGTAAAGCACCTGGTTGACCATGCCAAAAAGCCCTTTGGAGGAAACGTCCATGTCATACTCCTCCTCCCGCTGGTTTTCTCTCTGGACCTCATCCGGGGTGATGCCGGCTGCCTGCATTTGATCCTGCGTCATGTTTCTGTTCTTGTCATAATTATTGCCAAAAGCGATGCGCGTCGAATGGATCACAATGCTGAAAAGATACTTGGACAATTCGCTGAAGAACGGCGGGTCCTGCTGGTGGCTGCGGAAATATTGCGCGCGCAGGTAGTCCAGGTACGTGCCGTCGGCCAGGGCGTTTTGGGTGATGATATAAACGTCGCGCCGGTCAAACTTCTGGTCCTGTTTGGGCTGGCAAATATGCGGAATAAAGCTTTCGCAGAAAATGATGTACGTAGGGCAAAAGCGACCGGGGTCGGTGCCGCCAAAGAGAATGGCGTTCCGCGTCATTTCCGGATAAATCCATTTGGCCTGTGCGGGGTCTTTGAGCAGTTCCGCGCGCCGGTCATTGTCGTAACTCAGTTCCCCGTTGTTCATGAACGGGGGAGTAAACATGTCATGTCCGAACCAGTAGCCAAACCAGTGGTTGCGCTGCTCGCATTTATACCAGTGGGCCAGGCCGGAACAGAGGGGCGTGACGCAAAAGAGCGCCAGCAGGATGACGACCGGGCCGCGATTGCGATAAACCTGCAATGCAATCAGGAAGATAATGGGCAGCGCCAGCAGGATAAGATTGGCATACACGGGCAGGCCATATTGATCTTTCGTGAATGCCTGCGCGATCCAATGCGGGATTTGGAAAAAGCCAAACTGGCCATCCGGGCCAAAAGCCAAAAATCCCCAGCCGCTCCAGCCGCCAAAGGGCAGCCAGGAAACCCTCATTTGCCCGGCCGGCCCGAAATACAGTTTCCCAATCGCGTTGACCAGGCAATACAGCGCCAGGACCAAAAACACCCCGCCGCCAACGAAACACCAGTTGCGAATCCTCTCATAATGCGTCGCCACGTAGGCGGCCAGGATAGTGACCCCATAACCAATAAACATCGCGAAGATGGCGTGCGAGGCCGTGAAAAAGACTTTGTTGAGTTCCACGGTGGAACGGTCAGGGCTGACGTTGAGCATGAGCACCAGTGTCACCGAGGTAAAAAAATAAATCGCGGCCAGCCCGAGAATCCAATTCCGCTCGCGCTTGTGCATTTTCAGGATAAACAGGAACGGAATCAGCCCCACGAACAAATAGGCCCACGTGAACGATTCAGACAACCCGTCTGCTAGGTAGAAAAGCTGGAAGAAAAACAGCCAGGGATTTTGGAATATGTCAGTGCCAACATCGCTGCCGTATTGTCCGCGGCCGAGCGCATGAAAGAATCCTTCGACGGTTCGCGGATAGCCCCATTGCATCGGTGGATCCGTCATGCAGGAAATCGGCTCATACAGGTACACCGATACACCTAAAAACCAGACCAATCCGAGAAAGATCCCGGTTAAAAGCTCGCGGCCAAACTGGCGGGTTTCAATCCCTTTCCACACGCAGACCGCGCCAAAAACGCATAAGGAGATTCCATAAAGAACGGTGGCGCACGTCAGGATGGTGTAAGGGACGGAATTCCAGGCGGACTTGTCCGATATTGTTACCGGCCGGAAAAGGAGAAGCACCGCAAACAAAAGCAGGAAAATCGCGACGAAACCCGAAAGTGCCATCCAAAACCACTGCATCCATTCGCCTTTAACATGCTTCTGATTCACCAGGGTTTTAAGGTAGATGCCTGCCCATGCGGCCGTGGAACCAATTCCCACAAAGTGCAAAATCACCTTTTCTATCGAAGTCATTTGGCTGACAGCCGGAATGGTCCCGGTCTGCATCAACATAAGGATGGCCGCGTAACCAATGCTGTTCCAGACGAACAAATCCCGGCCCAATCTCGGCAACACTAGGGCCACCAGGATTTCCAGGCCCGGAACGCTCAACAATAGCGTCTGGTGAATCGTCGCCAGCCAGCCGTAGCACAGCATCGAGAGATAAAGGTAACGGCGCTGTTGTGGCGCGTAGGCCCAGCGGAACAGCAACAGAACCACTACCATCAGCCATGGCACGCCGAAGAGCGAAATACGGTTAATGACGTCGGATTCCGACCACATGAACGCGCCGAGCCCCAGCAGCAATCCGGCAACCGCGCCGGACACACCGCAAATGGCGTTTTCCCACAGCCGGGCAATGGCTTTCAATTCTTCAATGCCTTCGATAAACATGCTGCTGCCGCGGGAAACCATCAAAGCCAGCAGGCCGCAGCCCATGGCCGCGGCAAAAGATTCGCCCACCTCCACCCGCCAGGCGGCGTTGCCCAAATGCAGCACTCCCAAAATAGCCGTCCAAAACCAGGAATAAATCGACCAGAAGGGATAGCCGGGCGGATGCGGAATGCCCGCGTAGAAAGCGCCCGTGACCAGTTCCCCGGAATCCTCCAGCGTCAACTCCGGTGCCAGCGTATACAGGTAAACTGCCCAAACACCAACGAAAGCGATGATGAGCGCTATCCAGTCAACTTTGCGAAATAGCGGGGGAACCCTGACCGGTTGCGGTGTTGCCTCGGCTGCCGGTTGTTGCGGGGTCGCCGCTCCCGGTTTGGCCGGTTTAGAGCCTTGTTTTCCGTTTTGCGTTTTACCGCCGTTTTGCGGTTTGGATTTGTCGTTATTCATTTCAAATTTTCCGTCAATACACCGGACCTCAGTGGCGGAAAGAACCCATACTAGAGCCTGAAATACTCCGGTTTGTCGAATCAAAAGTAACGCACGCCCAATGGTTCTGTTTGTCTGCGAAGCCGTCCACCACATACGCGGTGTTGCTCCAGCAAAGGTTCAGCGGCACCGCGCTGGAAACGATCGGGCGCGGATTGTAAATGCTGAAGGTCAACAGCAGGCACGCCGCGGCCGGCGCCAGTGAGCCGACAATCCAGCCGGCGCGCGGAATCAGGGAAATGCCAAACAGCCGCCGTTTAAGCCGCGCCGAGGGACGGCGGGGTCGCCATGAGCGCAATTGCGTCTCCAGTGGGTTCGTCTCGTTCATAACTTGCTCCTTCCAGTCGTGATTTCATTTTTTGCAGGCCGTAACGGTAGCGGCCCGCCGCCGTGTTGGGCGATATCTCCAGCAGCGCGCCGATTTCCTCAAACGTGCAATCGTTCCAGATCTTGAGCACGATCACCTCGCGCTGTTCCGGCGGCAATTCGGCCAGTTGCTGCATCGCCGCCCGTTCCGCCGGGTCTTCACTCACCGTCTTTTCAAACCAGTGTTGCGACTCCAGCTCGCGCGTCAGCCGCCGCCACAACGAACGCTTGTAGTTCAGCGCCCGGTTACGGAAACTGCGTAGGCAATAGTGCTCCGGCTCGCGGGGCAGCTCAGTCCTCTGCATCAGGGCCAGGAAGGTCTCCTGCAGCACGTCCTCGGCTTCACCGTGGCTCAGGCCAAGCGCCCGGCCATAAAGGATCAGGGCCGCGGCTTTCGCCTCGTAAAACGCTTCAAACCATTCAGAACATTCGGTATTCACGATTTCACTTCATAGACACCATCCCGGCGGAATTTGTATAAAAAAACTATAACTTCGTGTAATCAAGCAAAAATACGCGGAAACACCGGGAAACTGCTGAATTTGTTAAAAAATGGTCGAGGCGGTGAGATTTGAACTCCCTCACGCTTGGCTGGCTTTCACTCGAAAATCAACTGTTTTCAAGGAAATCAGTAACTTTTGGTAATCTACTATAACGTTTTTGTGAAGCAAGATGAAACTGAAAACGTTTCGGCTGTTAGGAATGGTTAGGAAAGCTAGTTGCAAAAGCCGAATGACTTTTGTCCAATGCGATTTCCCATTATGGAAATTATGTAGCCGGAACAGTCGCAGATATGACGGAAATTAAACTGTATGCGTGCCACGCGTAGCTATGGCTGAGGCGGCGGGAATTTAAATGAAGTTGTCTGGTTAATTCCTGGCGTATGGAATCTGTGACCAAGTCCTATGTTTTGCAGACGTCTTCCACGAAGGCAGACGTGACATGCGAGGTTACTAGGAGGAGAGAAGTTGGAAGTCCTTTGCCAGCCAGTTAAACCAAAAGAAAACATGACGCAAACAGTCAAACCGGGCTAGAAAAATCGTTGCGACCTCTTTACTTCAATACCAGGAGCCGACCCTTTCACCCTTTCATGTCAACATTGAGTTTTAATAAAGTCGTCCAGGAGGAACAACAAAACACATGTCGATCTGAATCCCATTTTTTGAAAGAGACTCAAACAGTTTTGGGGTTATTGTAATGACAGAATATGAGTCATGGGGACGTACGGCAATCTCTATAGCCATTTCGACATCCAAACTATGAATTTCGTCAATAAGAGCCTGTTGATTGCTGATTTGGTTAATACAGCTAAATATGACTTTATCTAGGGGCTGATGTTCCGAAGATACCTCTTCTTCAGTATGTAAACGCCACTTCAAATATGATAGATTTGCTTTACGGTTCAATTTTTTACCAAATTTATTGTAGCGGTCATCCCCATTCGTTATTTGTTCAAAAGGCAACCCTTTTATCAAGTTCGTGTATTTACTAAGATCACTGCTTTTGTGAGAAACGATAAAGTGCACTCTATAATCAAAGTTATACATACTCAATGTTAATTACAATATGAATCGAAAGGTCCGAGATTCTCGTGCGTCCCATCAGGATTCGTAACGATCACATCTCCGGCAGGTGATATGCCAACCCAACTGTTCGGGCCGACTCCATCTCCCCTAAGTCCGTCCTTAATATCGTGAACCTGATCTCGAGTTCTTGGATCCTTATCTATCGGCTTAGTTCCTACTGGTGCATCATCGGGCCTGAAACTAGGCCGGTAAGTTGTTTGTACAGGTTCAGGCGATGATATGGAAGGCAGTGGCGCATTTACTCCATTAGGGTTAGTTTCATACCAATTTCTTACGCCGGTGACCATCATAGTTAACATTGTCGCCGAACCTATCGCACCAGCCGTCCCCAATGCGGCGTAGCCAGCTACTACCGGGGCTTTCGTCAAAACTTGGCCAGCCGTATTCCCCAGCGCTTCTGCCGTTCCAGTTCCTAAACCCGGGTATTTTGCAGCAAAAGCTCCTACGGGGGGGCACTCACCAAATGAATCAACCCAATTCAGCGGACTGTTGCCGGCGAATCTAAAAAGGTTAATTCCTCCCCATTCTTGAATTGGGTCCCTATTCACCCACCTCTGTAAATTCGGATCGTAAAAGCGATAACCATAATAGTATAGCCCAGCGTTCTCATTCCATTCCTTGCTGGAAAAGCGATATTTGTTCGCACCGGCCAAAAGTCCGCTCATGAAAACAATATTTCCATAGGGATCGTATTCATAGCTCGCAACTGGAAAGCCATTTGGCTCTAGCAAGGCTGTTATGTTTCCGTGCCTATCATCGTGAAAATATGAATTAACGACATATTGAGAATTCCCATTTCCACCAAGAAGTATGGCCGGCGCTACCGATGCGCTGTCCGACCGCGCTAAAAGCCCGCCAATCCCGCCGGCTCCCTGCAATGATCCGCTCAAATCCACCCCACGTGTATAAGTCGTCAAAGGCAGATTATTCTGATCCCGCTCCTGAAATGCAAGGTTGCCGTCGTAAACATAATAAACTGCGTTGGTCTGCAACCATGCACTGCCAGTCCAACTATAATCCTGTTTGATTCTTCGCCGCTGCAAACCGTCGTAAGCAAAGCTATTGCTCCAAACACCCACAACCCACACGCTGACCAGTTCATTTTCATCATCATAAGCGAAATTCCGGGTCCCGTCATTCGTGAGATTCCCATTCAGGTCGTATTTATAGCTGGGACTCGACGCATATGACGCCGTAACGATATTGGTTGATACCCGTCCATAGGTGTCTTTGCCCACGGCTGTGAATGTGTTGTTTCCGGGGGAAAGACTGAACCCTGGCGCGGCAAATGTTCCATCAGCGTACAAAAAATTGGTTTGGCTATTGACCGTCACATTTGTCACTCCGGGAGGTGTGCCGGTAACGGACCCGCGTAGTTCCGTAGCACTGCCAGACACGGTAAATGTGCCGCTCGGGCTCGCACCACTCAGCTCGTTAAGATTGTTCACTGTAAACGCTGTCGCAAACTGATTGTTCGTCTTATAAGCCAAATTCCAGGCTTTATCGTAACCATAACCGAACTGTTCCGGCAAGCGTGATGTTCCACCGCCGGATTCCCACCCTTTGGCGGTCAAAATCTGGCCGATATTGTCATAAACGTAATTTATGAAATTGCTAGCAGTGAAGACCTGCTGCGTTACCTCGGATCCCAAATCGTAGGTATAGCTATGCTGATCAGTGATTGCGGCATACGGCGAACTCATATAGGTGTTCGTCAATCTGCCAAGGCTGTCGTAAAGATTGGTTGTGAATAAACTTCCACTTGAAGGGAAGGCGGAAAATTGTACCCCTTTTACCAAATCACCGGCCCCTGAATATTCATAGGCAAAGGTCCCAGAGGGTGACATAATGGACGTTGAGCCAGCGGGCGACGCTATCGTGCTCAGCCGCATTACCGAATCGTAGCCGTAATTTTGCGTCCACGGTGAGGCATTCGGTTGCTGCAAGCTCATGCTCGCCCGCAAACGATTTGCATACGTGTAATTCAACGCATCACTGGCCCATGGGCCAACCTCACTTTGCAATTGGCTGCCATCCGTCCAACCAAATGTCGTTGTTCCAATGCCATCACTCATGGAGATCAGACGGTTTAAAGCGTCGTAGTTAAAGCCTATTGAGGGTGTATAAGATGTTCCACTCGAATAATCCACATATGTCAAATTCCCAAGAGGATCGTAAGTATAGGCCGTCGTGCCTTTGGCAGGAGTCCAACGACTAATCAAGCGATTAAGTGGGTCATATACGTAAATAAAATTTGTGTTTCCTGCGTTATCCACCTTATTTGTAACATTACCAAATTCATCATAATTCCAAGACGTTATCTGCCCCTTTCCGTCAGTCAACGTCAGCAACTCGTTCGCAGGATTGTAAGAAAATTGAACCACTTCCTTATTGGCATTGGTCTCATAAAGCACGCGGCCAGCTGTGTCTCGAACATAGGCAGTGACGTGCCCCAGTTGATCAATATAATTTGTCAGGCCAAGAGTACTATAAAAGAATTTTTCCTGTCCCGTGAACTTGCCATCACTGCCAAAGTTCTGGCGTGTCGACAGGCGGCTCAACAAATCATAACTGGAAACCGTGATAATGTTGTTACGGTCGCTGCTGTTTGTAATTCTGCCGTATTCGTCAAATTCATTGGTTAACAATAGTTGGCCACCGAGGGTTTCGCCACCAACTTGGCTATTTTGACCCAGCATCGCGTACGTCAATCCCAGTTCGTATCCGCCGCTGCCCGTAACGGTCTGGACTCGGTCATTCGTATCGTACATATAGCTGAGTTGATAACCGTCTGGAAAAGTCGCGCTTGTCATCCGTCCAATGATATCGTAATCCAGGCTCGTTATGAGAGGCGTTGAACCGTTCCAATTGGTAATTTCATCGGGAGACCCACAACTGCAATATCCATAGGTCGTAACCTCCCCATCCACGTTTGTGACAGCCATCAATTGCCGGACTGAATTGTACTCATAAAAGGTCCATTGGTCCAAACGGTCTTTCGTCGCGGCCAAATCGAGTTTATCATAAATATTCGATTCGGTCGTGGCATCAGGGTACGTCGTTGACATCAGCCGATTCAGGTTGTCGTAGGTATACGAAACCACCAGCCCAAGTTCATTCGTTTCGAGACAAAGGTTTCCGTTTGTATAATCAAAGACATTTGTGCTAAAACCAATGTCGGCCTGTTCGGCTAAAAAGCCCTTGTTTGGACCAGAGGCAAAATAAATGTTTGTCCTGACCAAGCCTCCAGGAAAAGTGACACTGGCGAGTTTTATTGGTGAGGCATTCGTGTCGTACGTGTAGCTTGTAACGTCTCCGACGGCATTTGTCACCGAGATCAGCAAATTTGTTATGATTGGATCGTATCCATAACCGCGAGTGTGTTCCCCGCGAGGCCCTCCCTCTGAAAGCAAGATTTTGCCACTGGGATCAAAAACATTGGTATAGGAAGCCGTGGAACCATCATTTCCAAAATAAACAAAATTAGTAGCCCGACCCTGTGGGTTTACACCGATACTAATAACTTTCTGCCAATTATTTGAAACAGATGTTACTCGTTTTAATCCGTTTCCAATAAAAGGTGGGATTTCACCATAATAGGAATACGTATGGCCGTTCGGCCTTACTCCAAGGTTTGGGTCGTAAGGGTCAGCCGAGGAGTCCAGCGTGTCGCCAACAATAGTAGAATCATCGTGAAGCCAATGCTTCATGCTGGCTTTTTGGTAATCAGATTGAGGCATATTAAAGCCGTACGCCTGCCAGTCAGCGCTGATAGCTTCATACTGCGCGCGATTCCAATGGAAGCTCATCCGATAACTTGGATATCCGTCTCCACAGTATGGATTGGTATCCGGTGAGTTGTCTCGATAAACGTAAAGTTGATGATCTCCCGTCGGTTCGGTAACAAGTATGGCTCGCTCTATATTTGTCGTACTGTCAAGCCCGGAATAGTATTGAAACGAGTTTGTCCCGTAGGGTGTTACCATATTGGTGATGCGATAACTGCTGTCATATTGAAAAAGGTGGAAAATCCCTGTACATCAATGATATTTGTTAAAAACAAGGTTGTAGGAAATGTTCCCCTGGAACCATAGTTAAATTGCGCCACAAAGTTATACGGATTTGTTACAGTAATGACGCACCACGCTCCTAATGTTCCAAGTCCACCGAGTTCAACTATGTTGGTCCTTCCGTCCTCATCAACTACATTATTGAGGGAACCCTCAGTGCCGGAATTGGTCGAATAATCCATTTGCTGAAGTGTTCGTCCATACTTGTCCAACCGTTGCGTTAAATAATAATTTGTCGCACTGGAACCTGGTGGCGTTGTGGCATAGCTATAGGCATTTTGTTCACCAGTAGATGTTGAAACAGTAAAGCCGATACCTGTAGAGGTCAATACCCGGGCCGTTTTGTAATCAGGGGTAGTGCCATCAGGCTTGAATCCCTCAACGCCTCCACCAGATAAGTAATTGGAGACCAGTCCGGATGACGTTGGCTGCACATAGCCTATCCAATTGCAAGACCAGTCAGGGCCAAAGCCAGTCGCCAAAGTTGGTTGTGGCAGTCCAGTACTTTTGTATCTGATCCTCAATTGCATCCATCTGCCGTTTGATTGTCGATACAGTAATGGCACGTCCTCTATCCAAAGAGCCTCGTAAGGTTCGGAAACAGACCACCGCGGCATGCCGTATGTCCCTATGGGCTGTGGATCATCAAAGCAATCACAGGTTGGTGGGGCAGGCGGGTTATTTGTACTTGAGGCCCCGTCATTTGCGGAAGGCAGGCTGCAGTCCGAATTCTCGCTATCTTGATTCCCATCACCACCGTAGGGGCAGGAGGGTGGACCGGGATCGTTCCAATCATTAATTGTATTTCCCAATCCTTTGCCATAGATTGCCGCGCACTCGGCTGTAGAAAGCTTCTCCCAATTAGACGGAACTTTGTCCTGAGGCAAAATAAACTCGCCGCTCGCCTCTTCGTTGATGGCGTCGCCATCCATCCACAGTCCCGCCCCAAAAGTAGGATCTTCGACGAAATAACGACCGTTTTTTGCCTGTATAATAGCTGCATAATGATTAAGCTTCCAATGCACAATCGAAGGCACCACTAAAGGAGCCCCAGCCGGACGGCGAACGGCCTCCACTTCCATCCCATTTGTTTTAGCTAATTTTAACAATTCGTCCATGTGGAAACCGCCATCCGGCGAATCAATATCGTCCAAGCGACGGCAGACTTGCGGATCCAAATGCATTGCATTAGCCAAATGGCCCAAGGCGAATGAACCACACCGATAAGAAACCCCGGGCCTTGCGTTCATCACACCCAATGCCTCCTTGGTTTCTTGAATAATTATGCCATACGTGCCAAGCGGCAGTTGAAGCTGATCGAACTCCTTGAACAGTAAATTGAGTTTTTCTTTTTCCCCGAGCGTTGCCAATAAACGGGTCCAGCCCGCTATTGTACGCGCGGCAAGGTATTGAGAAACGGGATCATTGCCGGTTTTAACAACGTTCCAGGCTGCTTCCCAATGTGCCAACGCAAAGCTGTAACGGCCATGGGCGCGGTAGTATTCGGCCATGTTCACATTTAGTGCAGGCGTCCAGGCAGAATCCGGGCGCTCATTCACGAATTTCTCAAGCGCCGCAATGCCCGATGCCATTCCTTCTGCTTTGAAAATATTGATGTTATCTGACAAGAATTTGGATTCTACTGCCGGAGGAGGCTGAGTTCCAACCCACATCAGCGGTTGTCCAAACACAGGATCATTTACGACCTGATTGGCCGCGTCCTGATCTGTCTCTGCTGCCGATTTGAACGGAAGCAGCATGCAGCCAATCATCAAGAGGTGTTTAAGGCAAAGTTTCATCTGCTCGCCTGTATTTCTAAGAAAGATGAAAGAGGATTGCATAATCAGTTAAATGTTAAGGCAGCATGCTGCCATTGCGAGGTTGCGTAATAATGACCGTCAAGCCGGGGTCACCAACAATATTCCAGCCGATTTCACCTGAGTCCACCACCCCGTTGCCATTGGCATCTTCAAGATAATTGGGAATACCATCGCCGTTGCTGTCAAGAGGAACTCCATTGGTAGTTGCGACGTAGTGATAGCCAATGCTTACATAATTAGTCCCATCGATCAGTTCGTTGGTCATAACCGTATAATGGTAAAATCCAAGAAGGTTGGCATTCGTGTTGCCGGCATAGATTGTAAAGGGATTAGTTAGCTGATAGAAACTACCCAAAGGGCCGGATTGAAACACTGGTGCATTCGTTAGCAAAATTGCATTTAGAAAATATGTATTGGTGTAGGACGGCCAATAATAAGCGTTATAACCTCCGTTGGCCGGCTGCCACGACGGCAAAGACACGTCGGCGGGAACCGGTAAATCAAACAGGTTATTAAAAAGTGCCGCATTTGTGGCGCTATTGTTTGTTGAATTAACGGTGAAACTGCCTCCATAAATTAAATTATTGTAAACCCATGAAAATTGGCCCGCATACGGTTCAAAATCAGTTTTGACTCTGTCGAACAAACAATTTGTAATATTAACGCTCTCGCTATAGGCCCATCCGCTGTAGAATTCGCAGTCGCGAAAATTAACGGGGCCGCTATTTGGTATAAGGAGCTGGCCATTGCGATCAAAAGCCCAAAGATAATCGTCCTGTGCAAGGCACGAAAAATCAGTAAAACGGAAATTGAAAACCGCCGCGGCCGGCGAGCTTTGTTCAAAATCGCTGATCATGAGAGGCGATAGATCTGGCGATGCCCAACTGGTTGGCGATGGCCCTTCCTGCACGGTGTTATACTGAGCAATACGATTTGGAGCGTTGGCTAATCCCTGGTCGCTAAAAGCCCCTCCGCCTTCCGCGTCCAGACTGTATGGAAGGCTATTGGTAAATGTATCCAGCCCAAAAGCGCCAATCATAGTTCCCGGGGTGACTGTCACAGTTGCGTTTGTTACCCTGACGCCTCCGTAAAGATAGTCCAATGGATCATAGTGATAGCCTACGGAAGGCTAACATTATCTCGTTGAACAACCGGACTAAACGTCACGGCGTTTAAGAAAGTAATGTTGGAATAGAGAATTGGTGCCCAAGTGGTCTTCTGAGCCAATTCTGAAAGCAGGACAGGGTCAATGTTGGCGGTGCCAACATTGCGAAACATACAGCCATTGGTTAAATAAAAGCTACCCGCCCCTACGGCCTGAAAGGGATAAGCATTATTTGTGGTTGTCGTGGTGCCAAAAGCAGGGGCGTTATAAAAACCGTTGTAATTGCCGGTTACCGCATAGGTAACAAATCCGCTGGTATAAGTATTTGTGAGGTACGTTACATTCGCGAAAACGCAATTTGTGAAATACATGATCACATTTTGACTAGGGCTGTTCTTAATCGTTGTCAGATAGGAGCTCGAAGCAAAGGTCGAATTTTCGATGTCAAAATTAATCTCATATAGGTTGTTAAAATTCGTCTGTACGTTATAAAATAAAAGATTTCTGAGATAAACCGGGTTACCGCCATTGATCGTAAATCCGTTCTGACAGTTTACGATTTGGCCGTTATAAAACTTTGGAATGACGTTACCTTGCAAATTGACAGCCTGATTTGCGTATGCGATCCGGAAATACGATATCGTCGGGGAAGAACCGGAAATTAAAATTGGGTTCAAAGCAGAACTTGCGTAATAACCCATGGGATTCCCCGTTGAAACTCCGAGCATTTCGCCCACTGAGTTATCGTCTTTTGCAGTGAATATCACCGGATGATATGCATTTGCCTGCCAAATGATTCCGTTCGGTCTCGCGGCCACGATGCTAATTGAAGCACCATTTGTGTATTTTATGACGGCTCCCCCTTCGAACGTGTTTGTTTGCCACAAATTAAATTGGCCACTGATGTAATAAGTGGTGTCACCTTGGAAAATAAAATTGGTCTGAGTACCGTTCCAGGTCTGATAGTCCATCATTAAACCATGCCTGGGGATTCCGATTTTCGAGATTTGCATCGGACGTGATTTTGTAGCTTTTGCAAATCGCCGTGCAGGTAATAAACGCTTCGACGAAACGATGTTCAAGGAGAAGTGGCTTTTCTGAAAGTTGTCTGTATCGGAGGCAGTTGAGAAAGCTGATCGGCTATCGCGGCTACCGGCACTTCTTCTATCAAAAATTGTCGCCCACTCAAGGACATCCATTGCTTGCCCACCATTGCTTGTCCTTCTTCCGCGTTTGCTCCCAACAAGAATGCCCGGCCCGGCACCATTTTCATCGCTCCAAAATCCAACAGATCATCCAAAATTGTGAGTCCCGCCTGTTCGGGCAATTGAGTCGTCGTTACCGTTGGTTGCGGTGGATTAAAAAATTCGGTTATGAGTTGAAGGCATACCGTTTGCGGATTCAGCCCGTAATATTCCGGAGTTTGCGGTTGTTCATTCAAAATAATGTCCTGCTCAAACCCGGCTTTGGTATAGGTATAAAGCAAATCTGCGTTAAGTCCGACAAACGCATTGGTATAAATGACTTGATTTGGACTGATCAGTTGACCGACAGAATTGGTCAATTCTGCAATCAGCACCGTATTTGTTCCATCATCGTAGCTTAGGCCGACAGGCTGACTTTGAAGTTGTAACCCCTCGGGCGTAACTAACTTAATGACACCATTGTAAATGTCCGCAGGGAAATACGCTTGGTGCTGTCCGTTAGTGGCAGCCGTAGAACCATCCGGCAAAATATTTATCTGTTCCTGGGAGTCTACCCACTGTCCATTCTGCTGGTAGCAAAGGCCCGTT
>Ga0206887_10068_pt1 | contig 24267 bp, 21 predicted proteins | sample Alteio_BWOrgHeat_89_FD_153248 | JGI IMG/M metagenome (GOLD analysis project Ga0206887, IMG submission 153248) | Enriched cells from forest soil in Barre Woods Harvard Forest LTER site, Petersham, Massachusetts, United States - Alteio_BWOrgHeat_Nextera3 ...
TCCTGCTTACCCATCTGCGGAATATCTTTCATCAGGATGGTACTGAACTGGCAGGCTATCTGGATGTAATCTTCCGAGCCAAGCGGGGCATCGCATAATTCACCGAATGTGAAGAGCGCCACATCTCCGCTAGACTTTGCAGCAGTTATTTTCCGCCCCCGCACGTCAATGGTTTTTGTCACAGGCTTTGTGTTGCCGGTAAGCTCGGCAAAAGCCGCATCCAAAAACGCATCCGCCCCATCACCTAGCGGCACAAAATAGGTCTTCTCAAGGTTCGAGATATGCTGCAAACGGTAATCTGTCGTGCTTTTCAACTCAATTATATTCATCTCTTTTTTGAAAGTTTCAATGAATGGCAAAAACCTCTCACGCTGCAAACCGTTCTTATAAAGCTCATCCGGGTGGCGGTTCGAGGTAGCCACTATCAAAACATTATTCTCAAACAATGCCGAGAACAGCCTGCCAATTATCATCGCATCCGCGATGTCAGATATCTGCATCTCATCAAAACACAACACCGAGATATTCTTTGATATCTCATCTGCCACGAATTTTATAACGTCAGAATTCTTGTCACCCGCATTATCATTCCACTCTTTTATGCGTGTCTGCACCTCGCTCATGAACGCATAAAAATGCACCCTGCGCGCCGGAATTTCTGCATCTAAAGTTTGCATGAACAGGTCCATCAACATAGATTTCCCCCTACCCACCCCGCCATAAATATAAAGCCCTTTCGGCTTTTTAGCCTTGCCCTTTCCTAAAATCCTGCTGAGCATATTACGGCTGGTTTTATGGTATATCTCGAATCCGGCCTGAAGCTGCCCAAGGGCGGTAACTACTTCCCGCTGAGCCGCATCTGCGGTGATTTTTTTGCTTGTGATAAGGTTTTGATAGGCTAATATGAGCGCCGAAGACATTAATGTCTGATTTTGACTTGAATTATTTTCCACCACTTTGCCTTATGCTTATTGCACGCTCCAAACAAGAGATTTCTAATTTCATCTCCACCTCCAAAAGTCAAGGTAAAGTTGCTTTTGTCCCCACTATGGGCGCCCTTCACAAAGGCCATCTATCATTGGTAGAACTGGCTAAAAAACATGCTGATATTGTGGTCGCCAGCATTTTTGTCAACCCCACCCAGTTTGGCCCAAACGAAGATTTCACAAAATATCCGCGCGATGAAGAACGCGATATTAAAATGCTAAAAAGCGCCGGGTGCAATGCTGCTTTTTTGCCAAATGTTGAGGAGATTTACCCATCTGAAACCTCAATTACAATTCAGGTAAAAGAAAAAGCTGATATACTCTGCGGCAAATTCCGCCCCGGCCATTTTGATGGCGTTGCGCTGGTAGTAAGCAAGCTTTTCAATATCATAAAGCCCGATGTTGCAGTATTTGGTGAGAAAGATTTTCAGCAATTGTATATAATCAAGAACGTCACGCGTGACCTCAATTTCAGCGTAGATATAGTTGGTGCGCCCATAATGCGTGAGGCCGATGGCCTGGCAATGAGCAGCCGCAACCTCTATCTGACAGATCGTGAGCGCAAGATAGCAGCTCATTTGAACTTAGGCCTGAAACAGGCCGCACAAAATATCTTTCTAGGTGAAAGTGTTGAAAAAACCTTGAACGACACAAAAAAATATTTACTTGATAGCGGGTTTGATAAAATTGACTATATCGAAGCGCGGAGTGAGGCTAGTTTGGAGCCCATGGAAAAAAAGCTTAACCAGGCCGCAAGAATTTTCGCCGCCGCCTATGTCGGCAAAACCCGGTTGATAGATAATTGGAATATATAAATGCATAAGTTTGAATCAAAATTCTTAACCGTCCTGCAAGAACGCGGCTTCATCCAGGACTGCACAGATTTCGCCGGCCTTGATAAATATTTCAGCGAATGTGAAACCAGCGGGAAACCCGCCACCGCCTATATCGGCTTCGACTGCACCGCTGTTTCACTACACGCGGGAAATCTAACTCAGATACTAATATTACGCTGGTTACAAAAATGCGGCCATAAACCCATCGCCCTCCTCGGCGGCGGCACCACCAAAATTGGAGACCCGAGTGGAAAGGATGAAACCCGCAAAATTCTTGATGATGCGGCGATTGAAACCAATAAAGCGGGAATTAAAAAAGTTTTTGATAAATTCCTGAGCAATTACCAGTTGGTGGATAATGATGAATGGCTTGCAGGGCTAAATTACATTAAATTCCTGCGTGATGTAGGCAGGCATTTTTCAGTAAACAAAATGCTCTCCATGGATTCCGTTAAAAACCGCATAGAACGCGAACAGCATCTATCATTCCTAGAATTCAACTACATGATCCTCCAGGCTTACGATTTCGTTGAACTGAATAAAAAATATGGCTGCCGCTTGCAGATAGGTGGCTCTGACCAGTGGGGGAATATTGTTAATGGGACTGAACTTCACAGAAGAATAACCTTTACGAAAGATGGTCATCTAGATGTATATAAAAATGAAGATGGGGATTTCCTTTTTAAAGATCAAATAAATAATACTATTATAAAGCCTAAGGATTTTGACTCTAATAACTCAATCTTCGGCCTAACCACCCCGCTCCTCACCACTTCCTCGGGCGCGAAGATGGGCAAAACTGCAGCCGGTGCCATCTGGCTAGATGCTGATTTGCTGGCGCCTTATGACTACTGGCAATACTGGCGCAATACATCTGATGCAGATGTTGAGAAGTTCCTGAAACTCTTCACCGAACTTTCGCTTGAAAAAATCGCAACCCACATGGCCGGCAATATAAACGAAGCCAAAAAAGTGCTGGCCAATGAAGCCACAAAAATGCTGCACGGCGAAAAAGCTGCGCTTGATGCGGCAGAAACTGCGAAGAAAGTTTTTGAACAGGGTGGCGTTGGTGGTGACCTGCCGATCCACGAAGTTGAGAAAGCAGCGCTTGATGCAGGAATTGCAGTGGCGATCTTATTCAAAGAGGCCGGGCTGGCCACTTCGAACGGGGAAGCAAAAAAATTGATACAGGGCAACGGCGCCAGCATCAACGATGAAAAGGTTACTGATGTTAATTTGAGCGTAAATTCATCTCACCTGAAAGATGGCATCATAAAACTTTCCGCGGGCAAGAAAAAACACATAATCGTTAAGGTAAAATAAGTGCGCATCACAGGCGGAAAATTCAAGAATCGGGAGGTTTTCTCCCCACAGGATAAAGATGGAGCATTGCGCCCAACCTCGAGCAAAACCAGGCAGGCGGTTTTCAACCTGCTTAAGCACGGCAAATTTTTATCGCAGGTAGATTTTTTAACCGAAGAACAGCCTGATATTCTTAACGGCCGCGTGGTTGCCGATATCTTCTGTGGCACGGGCATCATGGCTTTTGAAGCCTGCTCGCGCGGCGCAACGCGCCTGCTATTGGTTGATAAGAACCAGCAGACGCTTGAACTTGCCCAAAAAACAGCAAAAAAGATCGGAATCTTTGATATATGCACTTTTGTACGCGCTAACGCCACCACCCTTCCCGCCCCGGTTACCCAGGCAGACCTTATATTTTTTGACCCACCTTATAATAAAGGCCTGGTTGCACCATCATTGGAATCTATCGCAAAGAACAGATGGCTGAAAAGCGGCGGGGTAGTTATCTGCGAACATAGCCAACAAGAAAAGATCGTGGATTTCTCACCATTTGAACTGCTAGACCAGCGAAGCTACGGCCATTCCCTGATAAGTATTTTAAAACTTACTTACTAATTATTGATTTTCATCAATTGAAATTTTCAAAATTGAGATTACTTATTAAGCATGGCATTCAAACCGGAACAATTCACCACTGCATTTCAGGAGGCTGTAGAAGCAGCCAGCCAGTTTGCCGTGGCCAACAAGAACCAGCAGCTAACCGACCTGCACATTATGCGCGAGCTTCTTGCGCCTGAGAAAGATGGGGTATGCAAGGAAATCCTGGAGCTGAGCAAAGTTCCCTCCGATAACGCTTTTGGCAAGATCTCAAACGCACTTGATAGAATTGTTAAGGTATCCGGTAGCAGTGAGGGTCAACTATATATGGACCCGAAACTTTCAAAATTGCTTGACCTGACACAGCAGATGGCGGGTAAGAGTGGCGATGAATTTGGCACCTCGGAAATGTTCCTTTCTGCGGTTTTTGAAGATGGAGAGAATGAGAGCTTCAGGATTTTAGCTGGGCTGGGGCTTGCTAAAGATAAAATAAAAAGCGGAATTAAAACTATCAGAAAAGGGAAAAAGGCAGATTCTATGAGCGCAGAAAATACTTATCAGGCACTGAAAAAATACGCAGTTGACCTAACCGAAAAAGCCCGTGAAGGCAAGCTTGACCCTGTGATCGGCCGCGACGAGGAAATTCGCCGCGTGATGCAGGTTCTTTCACGCCGCACAAAAAATAACCCCGTATTAATTGGTGAGCCAGGCGTAGGCAAAACCGCTATCGTTGAAGGTTTGGCAAACAGGATGATAGAGGGTGACGTGCCGGAGAACCTGAAAGGCCGCAATTTGATGTCGCTGGATATGGGCGCGCTTATCGCCGGGGCAAAATTCCGTGGTGAGTTTGAAGAACGCCTGAAAGCGGTGTTGAACGAGATCATCGCCGATGCCGGGCAAACTATTTTGTTCATTGATGAGCTGCACACTTTGGTTGGAGCAGGAAAAGCTGACGGGGCGATGGATGCCTCAAACCTTTTAAAACCGGCGCTTGCACGAGGCGAACTGCATTGCATCGGCGCTACAACATTAGATGAATATAGAAAATATATTGAGAAAGATGCCGCGCTCGCACGCCGCTTCCAGCCGGTTTTTGTGGGTGAGCCGACTGTTGCCGATACAATTTCCATTCTTAGGGGGTTGAAGGAGAAATATGAAGTGCATCATGGTGTTAGGATAAAGGACGAAGCCTTGATTGCCGCCGCTACGCTTTCAAACCGTTATATCAATGACAGGTTCCTGCCGGATAAGGCAATCGATCTTATTGATGAGGCTGCATCAAAAATTCGCATGCAGGTTGATAGCAAGCCGGAAAAAATTGACGAACTTGACCGGAAAATAATCCAGCTGAAAATAGAAAAAGAGGCTCTGCGCAAGGAAGATGACGCAGCCTCGAAAGAGCGGCTCAAAAAAATTGAAACCGAACTGAAGGGCCTTGAAGCCACCAATAAGGAATTGACCGATGTGTGGCAGAATGAAAAAGCGAAACTGAATGAGGTCAAGACCATAAAATCCAAGCTTGAGCAGGCCAACACAGACCTGCAAATTGCGCAGCGTGAGGGCAACCTGGCCAAGGCCGGCGAGCTAACTTATGGCGTGATCCCATCGATGAAAAAGAAATTGGAGGAACTGGAAGCCAGGAAGGATCTGGAGATCGTTTCGGAATCTGTTGATGAGGACGACATTGCAGCGGTGGTGGCAAAATGGACAGGCGTTGCGGTTGAAAAAATGCTGGAAGCAGAAAAACATAAAATACTAAACATGGAAGCCAAGCTACGCAACCGTGTCATCGGCCAGGATGAGGCATTGAAATCAGTTTCAGAGGCCCTGCGCAGGAGCAAGGCCGGATTGCAGAGCGAGAACCGCCCGCTGGCATCGTTTTTATTTTTGGGGCCAACCGGCGTGGGAAAAACCGAGCTCACCAAGGCTTTGGCCGAATTCATGTTTGATAATGAAGATGCGATGGTACGCATCGACATGAGCGAATATATGGAGAAACACTCAGTTTCAAGGCTCATCGGCGCGCCTCCTGGCTATGTCGGGTATGAGGAAGGCGGAGTGCTGACAGAGGCCGTGCGCCGCAGGCCATATCGCGTGGTGCTGTTCGATGAGGTTGAAAAAGCTCATCCGGATGTTTTCAATATTTTACTGCAAGTGCTTGATGATGGCCGTTTGACAGACTCACAGGGCCGCACGGTTGATTTTTCGAACACGATAATAATTTTAACCTCAAATCTGGGCTCGGAATACATCGCTGCGCTGCCTGAAAATGAGCCGATAGAATTCGCCCGCCCTAAAGTTATGGAAGCGGTTCGCAAGGCTTTCCGTCCTGAGTTTTTAAACCGGCTTGATGAGATTTTACTGTTCAACAAACTGAAAAAAGAAGACATGGCGAGCATTGTGGATGTGCAGATTATCGAGCTGCAAAAACGCCTGGCCGCACGCAACATTTCACTCCAGCTTTCCGATAAAGCCCGCAAATTCCTGGCAGATAAAGGCTATGACCCGGTTTATGGCGCCCGCCCGCTGCGCCGCGTTATCCAGCGCGACCTGCAAAACAAACTGGCGACCGAGATCCTGGAAGGAAAAATAAAAGACGGCGCAAAACTTGTGGCAGAGGTTAAAGATGACATTGTTGAATTCAAACGTGCAAATTGATAATTTTTCTTAACAAAGCCTCAACTGAGTTTAGAAAAATAGCCGAATAATTAAAAAATCTGATTAAATGCGAAGAGTTATTTTTCCTCACTCGTATATCAAATAGGTTCTCGTGTAAATTATTGGACAGGTTTTCACGAGAACCGACTTTAACTACCAACTGTAATCCACAATATATTCAAGTATCGTTTCGCCCTTAGGTATGGCTTTCACGGTGAATTCAACCTGGTTGTTATCCAGCTTCTTATATTCAAAATTTGCCGAAAGTATTTGCCAGTTTTGTTGTTGCACCTGCTCTTTGACCGCAATTTTAACCTCATCCTCAAGTGCAGACCTTATTTTCACCTTAACCGTATATTTGCCGCGATGGCGAAGTTGGTCCTGCTCGCTGTCTATCTGGCTGCGTTCAGCTGTCAGATCAAATGCGTTACCCACCGGAAGCTCAACCACTTCATTCTCGCTTTTATGAGGCTCGGTCACCTCGCCCAATTCCTGATATTCACCTGAAGAATCTTTTGCAAACACACGGTATTTGCCACCCGGCAGCGGTACACCAAGACGAGATTTCGTATCATTTTTAAATGACACCACACTTTTAATCCCGTTATCACCGTTGATACCGGCCTGATACATGAATTTCTTGGTTGCCAGAACGCCCTGTTTATCTTCAAAAAGCTTGATCTTTTTAGAACTCTGCGGGGCCATGCTAACCTTCCGCGCAATCGTATACATATGATAATCAGCAAATTTCTCCTCATCCATCGCCGCGCTTGAAACAGCGGCATCTGCCCCTTCACTACCCACGGCGCGCGCCATTGCCATCATTGGGCGAACTGGTTGGCGGTTATCTTGCGCGGTCTGGCCGGCGACAAGCTTCAGGCTGGTTTCCTTCACATCAATATTGGTAGAGTTATATAAATTTGCCCATCCCTCAATTTTTGCCATCATATCTGTGCCGGAACCATCGAGATAAACATTATAATTTGCACCCCAGGTTATGCCGCTGGTCTTATATGAATATTCAAAAAGCGAATTGCTCGCCCCGCCGCTATTTATCACCCATCTTATAGAACTGCCGCCCTTCTGGCGGGATTTATCAGAGCTGTCATCCTTAGTTATTATGTCTGCATATTGCTTTATCAGCAGGGTTTTGCTGCCATCTTTCAATATCAACCCATCTTTATCGCTGACCAGTATACCTTTTATGGTGGAAATTCCATTATGGGTTATCTGCTCAACCTCAATTTCCTTACCGATATTCTTGTTTATGAGCTCATCTACACTCAGATCATTCGAGATAAAATTCTGCTCCACAAGCTGCTGCGCGGCTGCGAGTTTTTTTATCATGATACTGTTGGCATTAACCCCTTCTGGAATTTCATCCACCTCGATAGTATTGCTGCCCTCAGAAAAACTCACTTGGCGCGCAAAAGTTAGAACCGCATAACCCGGAACCTGCGCCCGTGAGGAGTAATAAGCCGGCATTTCCCACGTTTGCGGAGAATTTCCATATATAACCATGGAAGTTACCGGGTCGGCCCTAACCAGGCTGCTGCTGAGTGCCAGTGTTAATGCTAGTGAGGCTAAGGCGATCTTTTTCATAAATATTATTTTGTAGATTAAAAATGCAAATACAAGTTCAAATTACTAAACCTTGGTTATCATCCTCACCAGCGGAAAGAATATCTCATACCGCAGCAGGCGCATCAGCTTGAGCGGCCATGAGAACTTTGCCGGAAAATGTATCTCGAACACATTCTTGCCAAGTTTTTTAATGATATTTTCCGCCGCTTCCTCAGGGCTGATGATAAATGGCATATCTGCGCTTATCTTATCTGTCATGCGGGTCTTTACAAACCCCGGGTTTATCACCTGCACATTTATATTTTTCTGTGAGAGCTCCAACCTCATGGTTTCCGCGAGATTTATTAACGCCGCCTTCGAAGCCCCATAAGCAAATGATTTCGGCATGCCAAAATATCCGAATACCGAGGCAGTAACCGAAATATTCCCGCTACCCTGCTCTATGAACTGCGGGATTATGAACCCCAGGCAAGTTATGAACCCTTTCAGGTTCACATCCACTATTTTATTCGCCTTTTCGGCAGAAACCTGGGTCATCCGGAACGATTCCATCGGCTCATATTCACCCGCGTTATAGATGAAATAATCTATCACTCCCCATTTTTTTGTAAGTTTTTCCCATGCATCCGCAACTGATTGTACGTCTGTAACATCCAGCGGAAGGGCATTTGTAGCCGGTTGCTCGATTATTTTCAGCGCGTCCTTGAGCCTCTGCTGGTTACGCCCGCTCAAAATAAGGTTCGCCCCGCCTTCAGCCAGGGCCTTGGTGAGCGCCAGCCCGATGCCATCCCCGGCGCCAATTATCCATATATTTTTACCAGTAAACCGTGAAAGTTCCATTTTTATACCTTAAATTTGACCTTTATTAACCCTAAGTTACTGATTTTTTATATTTTGTTAAGCCTTTTTTGCACGTGATTAACGATTTGTTAACACATTTGTGATACAATGGCCTATATGTTCCACAAAATATTTTTGGCGGAAAGAAAAGTTATTTAGAATAATTATGGCAGATATAGGAGATAATAATAGCAACGTTTTGATCAGCCGGTCCGGGCATGCCATAGAAATTGCAAAAACCCTTAATGAAGAAGCTCTAAAAGAACAGAACCGTGTAAAAAAAAGAATTACAGAACAATCCAAAGAAGAGGCTCCTTTATTTAGTTTGGAATTTTATATTCAGCCTAAAATAGATATAACTTCCAGAGGTGGCGAAGAGGCAAAGAACGACTGGAAGAAAGCAGCAACCACGCTTCCTTTGTTTCCAAATGAATTCGGTCTTTTTAAAACCCCTCTTGAAGAACGGATCGGTTATAAGCTAGAATTTCTTGATCAGGGGAATGATGGCAGGGTTGCAGAGCCAATACCCGTTACAATGTTCAACTTAACAAAACATACCGGCTTATATCTGGATACCGTTCCGTTCGCTGATCATCTTTGGGAACTTATGGATAAGTATGACGAAGCTGGGGTAGACATGGAATCAGGCGCAAGAAACGAATTTGTAAAAACCAACCCATTCTATAAGATATGCGAAGATATGAAGGCACTGGGCATAGAGGCCCACCTTAGCTATGACCCGGACATGGCATTACAGGAAAATCTCAAAAAGGACGTTTATATCTACACTCCTAATATCTACCAATCTAATGACAAAGTAATGGGGTTTGTTAAATATCTGATCGATAATAATTACATCTCCCATGAAGATGTTAAAAAAGCAGAAGGATATCAACTAGACCCGGAAAATATTGAGAGGCATTTAGCAAACATCCCGAATCTCAAAACAGAACTTACCCTGGAAGACATAACCACCCCCGTTATTAACTCCACAGAAAGTTACATGAAAATGGGCCCGGTTTCCAGGAGCATGGAAAAACATCCCAAGCCTGAAAATAAAAAAACAGCAGATGCACCAGTAGAAAAAAAATCTATCATTATTGAACAAGTATCTGACCTTGCAGGAGCGCCTAAACGCTCCCTATCCGTAAAACTCAGTGAGTTCTGGGAAGCTAATAAATCTTTGATGCAAAAAATAAATGCTGAACACACTATTATAAATGACCACCAGAACGCGGCCTTTAATTATATGTTTCAGGGATATTCACGAAATAGGTTGGTAGAGATAAAACAGAAACATGAACTTCAACGGCCTGACCTGGATTTTTCTGAAGAGAACCAGAATTGGTTGAGGACCGAAAATTATTATTTTGCAAATGTACATAATCGCTTTACAACTTTTATAAACTCCCTAGCAGAAATAAAGAATGGCCTATCCGAGCCTTCTGAAACAAATCCTCGGGGAATAACTTATGGGGAGTTGGTTAAGACTTATCCAAATGATATATTGCAACATCTGAGCACTAAAACCGATGGGGCCGATTTGTCTTATATAAAAGATGAGTCTATCCAAAAAGCTTTTGGTAATTACGTTGAAAATGTAAAACAGCTTTGTAAGAATTTTCAGGAACTGGGGCTTCATGAAGAATTACATTCAGCCAGTAAAAAATCCATAATAAAAATGTAGTCTGCTTTACTAAACTATCCACGCACCGCCCAGCACCCGCGTTCCTTCATACATAACACAAGCCTGCCCCGGGGTTATCGCGCGTTCTTTTTCGTATAGGTTTACTTTATAGCGCCCATTCGGCAATGGGGTTATTTTGGCTTTTTTGCGTTGGGAAAGTGAGCGCAGGCGAACTTCGGCTTCGATGCCCTCTTCCGGCATTTTGCCGCCCTCACCCAGCCAGTTCATTTCTTTTACTTCCAGCGACTGCTCGAAAAGGTCTTCTTCCTCACCAACTATCACGCGCTTGGTTTCAGGGTCAACCTTGATAACATATAACGGTTTTTCAAAACCACCGCCCAGGCCTTTACGCTGACCGCGGGTGAAATTTATTATACCATCATGTTTGCCTATAACTTTTCCATTCACATCCACTATCTCACCCGGGTCAAGCGCGCCTGGGCGAATTTTCTGCACCACCGAAGCATAATTCCCATTCGGCACAAAACATATATCCTGAGAATCCGGTTTTTCAGCAACCGGCAAATTAAAGCGCTCCGCTTCTTTCCGCGTTTCTTCCTTGGTAAGCTCACCCAATGGAAAATGCACGAATTCAAGCTGCTCTTTAGTTGTGGCGAACAGGAAATAACTCTGGTCTTTCCCCGCATCAATTGCGTTATGAAGCTCAGCGCCATTCTCACCCTGCTTGCGACGGATGTAATGGCCGGTCACTAGCGCATCGGCATTCAAATCTTTAGCAACCTTGAACAGATCACGGAATTTTACTGACTGGTTACATTTCACACACGGAATTGGCGTTTCGCCACGCATATAGGAATCAGCGAACTCCTCTATCACCGCCTGCTTGAACAGGGATTCATAATTTAAAACATAATGCGGAATACCAATTTTCTCACAAACCTGGCGCGCATCTTCAATATCCTGCCCGGCACAGCACGCATTCTTTTTAGCCAGCGCATTGCCCATATCATAAAGCTGGAGCGTTATGCCAATTGTTTCGTAACCCTGCTCCTGCATCATCGCCGCCACGGTAGAGCTATCCACCCCACCAGACATCGCAACCACCACCCTGGTTTCGGAGATCGGTTTATGTTTATTGAATCGGTTCATAATTGAGAAGGTTACAGGTTAGAGGTGACAGGTGACAGGTTCTTTTCCCCCTCACCTGTAACCTCTAACCCCTCACCCAAAACATTTTATTGAATTTAATTTTGTAGGGTATATATAGGAAAACCTTAGGAATTTAAAGACAAAAGAGTGCAAAATGACACATTTATTACCGGTTTATGCGCGTTCAAAATATACCTTCATCCGCGGTGAAGGCGTTTATTTGTATGATAAAGGCGATCGCCGCTTCCTTGATTTCGCCTCGGGAATTGCGGTGAATTCAATGGGCCATTGCCACCCTCACCTTGTAAAAGCCCTGCAGGAACAGGCTGCCAAGCTATGGCACGTTTCAAACCTATATAAAATTGACGGGCTGGAAGAGTTCGCAACGCGCGTTACCAGCGCCACCACTTTCGCCCATTACGCCTTCTTCTGCAACTCCGGCGCTGAGGCGGTTGAGTGCGGCATGAAAATGATCCGTAAATATCATGATGAGACCGGCAACCCGAACAAATTCCGCATAATCACGTTTGAAGGCGCCTTCCACGGCCGCACACTAGGCACCATTTCCGCCGCGAAAAAAGAAAAACTGATGAAAGGCTTCGAACCAGCAGCTGATGGCTTCGACCAGGTTGAATGGGGTAGCCTTGAAGCAGTAAAACGCGTAATTTGCAGCGACACTGGCGGCATATTGATCGAGCCTGTGCAAGGTGAAGGCGGCATCCGCCCGGCTACTAAAGAATTCCTGCAAGGACTGCGCAAGCTTTGTGATGATAACGGCTTATTGCTTATGTTTGACGAAGTTCAGTGCGGCATGGGCCGTACCGGTAAATTCTTCGCCCATGAATGGGCTGGCGTTAACCCGGATATCGTTTCCTCCGCGAAAGGTATCGGCAGCGGCTTCCCTCTGGGCGCGTGCCTTTCAACAAAAAAAGTTGGTGATGCAATGCATGCCGGCAGCCACGGCTCCACTTACGCCGGTAACCCGCTAGCCGTTGCAGTTGGCAACGCGGTGATGGACCTGATGCTCGCCCCGGGTTTCCTTGATGGCGTAGTTGAGATGGGCGACCTGATAATGGATAAACTTCAGGCGCTGAAGGCCAAATACCCTGATATTATCGCAGATGTCCGCGGGGTTGGGCTGATGCTCGGCATAAAGATGCAGCCTAAATACGAATCCAAGGATGCCGTTGAGGCCCTGCGCGAGCGCGGCCTACTAACGGTTTACGCAGCTGATAACGTCTTCCGTATCGTTCCGCCACTTATCCTGACAAAGGCAGAAGCCCAGGAAGGCCTTGAGATAATTGATAGTTATTTGAAGACCTTATAGAATTTGACCAAATTACTTGAATAATCCGTTAAACTAATGTAATAATGGTTCTTTCCTGCAAGTGGGGATGGACAGATGTTAGGTAATTTAAAGAAAAAAGAGATGGCTGATTTCTCTCAAACGCGTGATTTTCTTGATATAAGCGATTTGAGTAAACTTGAGCTGCGCGCAATCCTGGCAAAATCTACCGAGCTGAAAAGCCTGCTTAAAAAATCCGGCCACCCGAAATATCTTGAAGGCAAACAGCTTGCCATGATATTTGAAAAAAATTCCACCCGCACCCGCGTTTCATTCGAAGTTGGCATCAACCAGCTCGGTGGTAATGCAATTTTAATTACCAACAAAGATTCCCAGATCGGCCGTGGCGAGCCTATAATTGACACTGCAAAAGTACTCTCGCGCTACGTTGACATAATGATGATGCGCACTTTTGACCATTCCGCGCTGAAAGAATTGGCGGAACATGCAAGCGTTCCGGTCATCAACGGCCTTACAGATTTCTCCCATCCATGCCAGATAATGGCAGATATTATGGCGATTGAGGAGCATATCGGAAATATCGAAAGCAAAGTAGTTGCCTGGGTTGGTGATGTTAACAATGTTTGCCGCAGTTGGATCCACGCCGCAGAGAAATTCAGTTTTGAACTGCGTATCAGCAGCCCGAAACATTATGCCGGGGATATCCCGCAAAGCCATTTCGTTAAATATTGCGAAAACCCGGTTGATGCAGTGAAAGATGCCGATGTCATCACTACCGACACCTGGGTTTCAATGGGCGATGAGATCGAAACCGACAAAAAGAAGAAAGCGCTGAAAGCATATCAGGTAAATAAAAAACTGGTTGCCGGTGCAAAGGATAATTTCGTATTCCTTCACTGCCTGCCCGCCCACCGCGGCGAGGAAGTTACCAGCGATATCATCGATGGCAAAAACTCCATCATCTACGACGAGGCCGAAAACCGCCTCCACATCCAAAAAGCCATCATGCTATGGTGCTTCGGGATAATATAAGCTTTATATATCAAAGAATTAAACTTACACCAGCGTTAACCTTTTGTTAACCTATCTGTGGTATAATATCGCATGGCCTATACAGATAAAATCTCCTCAAACAACACCGCATCACCCGATGCCATCAACTATAAACCCATGACACCGGAAGTTGATGAATTGCTCAATGGCGGGGCGCTGGTACATATGTTGGAGTTAGGAGTACTTCCCGGTAAAGAAGAGCTGCTTTCAAATCTTGTGAATGCCACCCTGGGAAAAAATACAGGTTCATGTAGTGAATATAGGGCTAAAAGTTTTTTTAATGAGAAGAAAGGGGTAATGGAAGCCATTTCATGCAGCGCTATAAAAGCCGGGTTTCCGATGACGCTTTTTACCATTTGTTCAAATACTGGATTATTGATCGATCCTAAAAAAGTTAAGTTTCTGGCCATACAAACCCAAGATTGTCATTCGTTGATCTATGATAACGATAAGATCAAGCTATTTCATTCCAACATATTCAATGATGCCAGATTGGAAAACGCAAATTTTGCTGATGCGGAAATAAAAGGGCAGCATGCATTCATACCCCTGAACAGGCCAGAAGAGAAGTATAAAGAGCTTCAGGATATATTCGCCGGACATTTTTGGGATTTATACTCTGGCGGAAAAAGCCCTGGAGAAAAGGGTTTTAATAAAAATATCAAAAACGCCCTCACGGATATTCTGGCATTGTCTGACGCCAACATGTTGCATACAGAGATACTAGCGCATGTTCCACCCGACGCCTTAAAGGGGCTACTTATTTATTCAGACAAATATGAGACTGATGTTGGTTACAAAAGCTCTTCCGATGACCTCTATGGCATAATGCTTGCAAACCTGATAAGGGAAAAGATCGCTCTGGAAAAAAATATATCCCTGCCGATATTGCATTATCATTCAAACCTGAAAATTGAAGAATTCTCCTGCGATTTCCAAGCACCCTCAATAAAGGAAGTGAAGGTGGAAAATAACAAAGTGGCAAATATATTAGAAACCAATCCTTACACAAAAAAGGTTTACGAACGCTTTCTTGGACAAGAATATGTCCAGAATATAATTCTGGGACGGATCGATGGCTTGGAGAGGGAAGTATGAGTTTTACAGATAAAATCTCCTCAAACAACACCGCATCACCCGATGCCATCAGCTATAAACCCATGACACCGGAAGTTGATGGAATCCTGGATAGCGGGGCACTGGTGCATATTTTGGAATTTATTTCTATGCGTTCGCTTAATAATAATTTTCTACAAAATTTCTGCAATGCAATGAGTGGCAACTACACCGGAAGTTATTCAGCATTCAGATATGAAGGAGAGCCTTTATTCGATAAAAAGAAAGGAATTTTTCAGGCCCTACCTACCAGCACCATAAGGAATGGGTTTGCCTTAAGCCTGTTTGCCGGATGCCATTCTGGTGTGGTTATAGACCCATCTATGGTTGATTTTGTTTTTGTACAGCCTAACTGGGCAGGAAATACACCAGATGAGAAATATCCAGGTGGCATAGTTTTCGAGAGCAGGAATATCTTTAATGACGAACACTTCATAAAGATAAATGCAGGAACAGACCTTCTTGAATCATTAAGCGATGGAACAAAAACTGCGGTTCCGATAGAAAGAACGGCCGAGGATAAAAAAAACCTTAGAGATCTTTTCGAAGATTATTTCTGGAAAAAATATAAGGAATTTTTTGATAAAAAAGAATTAGACTGGGACAACAGGCTTTTTACAGAAGAACCGCTGATGAGTGAGATACTTGTAAATGCACCACCAGAGAGCATTAAAGCCCTCATTTTCCATTCTGATGGGCACGACCCCGCAAAAACATATAAACCTTTGGAAGAGAGAGAAAAGGGCCTTATGCTTACCGTTCTCATGCAAATGAACTTGGAGCATAATTATAATATAAAACTTCCCATTATCCACTATCATTCAAATTTTACTCTTTTTCCAACAATAGAATTTGCACCACCAACCATAAAAGAAGTTGATATAGAAATGAAAAAAGTGGCGAAGGTTTTGAATGACGATGAAAAAACCAGAAATATATTCAAAGAGTTCCTTGGTGAAGAATATGTTCACAAAATAATGATGGGCAGAGCAGAAGGTTGGGAGCCGAAAGTATGAGTTTTGCAAGTAACATCCCCATCAAGAATATCGCTAACCCTTATGGCCTGGCATATAAGAATATGTCACAGACAATGCTGGATATTTTGGATAAAGGGGCACTTGTACACATGTTTGAGTTCAAAACACCAACAGATATCACCGCATATTCAGCAGCGCATGTAGATAAATTTAAAAATCTCGCCAATGCATTTTTAGGCATCAAAAGCGGCTGCTACTCAGAGTACAGAGGTGAAGTGTTTTTCAATAAAAAAGAAAATTTTCTTGAGATATTACCTTGCAGCGCTATCCGCACTGGATATCCGATGGAACTTTTTAATGAGGCTTCAAATGTCGGCGTTTTGCTGGATCCGACAAAAGTGAAGTTTATTTTAATGCAGCCGCATGATTGCTTTTCAAATATTGTGAACCAATGGGAATTCACCGCCGAGACCATAAACATCTTTAACGACAAAACACTTTATGATGCTAATCACAACTCATCGGAGCCTGATATATACGTTTTTCCAAACACAAGAACCGACAAAGAAAGCAACGCCCTACATGGGCTTTTCCAGGATCATTTCTGGAAACTTTTCTCTGAAGGTAAAAAACCCGGAGAAGCAGCGTTTAAGGATGCCATACAAAATTCCATCACTAAATTTTACAGTTATAGAATGCTAAGTTTATCCTCAGCGAAACCACTGATGACAGAAATTCTTGCCAATGTTCCACCTGAGGCGCTGTTGGGTGTGGTGATCCATTCTGACGAAAAAGTTATAAAAAAAATAAATTATAATAGCTGCCAACCAGAGCTATCTGGGATCATCAATATGAGTGGCATAATGCTTGCCAATCTTTTCAGGGAGATCATAGCCCAAAAAACACAAACTGAGCTGCCTATATTGCATTATCATTCAAATTTAAAAATGCATCCTATAAAAACTACTATTGAAAACTCCTTTGATTTCCGCGCGCCCGGGATCAACGAGATCAATGTGGAAAACAAAAAAGTAGCTCGGGTTTTAGAAGAAAATCCGGCGATAAAAAGGTTCTACGAGCATTATCTGGGGGTTAAACAGGTTCAGGATATAATACTAGGCAAGGCCGGGCCTGAAACGGAAAAAAAATTCTAGAACTATCCAGTTTATTTTTTTGTAACCAGTTTCATTGGACGGCGGTCAACTATTGCATTCCACTCTTTGGTTTTCGCGTTGAATTCCATCAACTGGCCGAGATGTATATCAAAATACCAGCCATGCAGGGATATCTCACCGCTGGTTATTTTATCGTTTATCCATGGAAAGCTGGTCAGGTTCTGGAGGGATTTTTCTATCGCTTTTGTTTCACAAATGTGGGTTTGCTCTGTTTTGTCCAGATGCGCATACTCGGCCATCACAGATTTCTTCACATCGCTCGCCATGCTCATCCACGAATCTACGAAACTTTTATTTCCCGGCGTGAAATCGTGATCTACCAATGCTTTTATGCCTGCACACTTGCTATGGCCAAAAACTATAACATTTTTTATGTTCAGGATATTTATCGCAAACTCAAGTGCAGCACTGGTTCCGTGATAGGTAGTGTTATCATCCTGATATGGCGGAACAAGGTTTGCAACGTTACGGATAACAAACAACTCGCCAGGCTCAGCACCGGTTATATGCGAAGGATCAGCCCGGGAATCTGAGCAGGCTATCACCACGGCTATCGGCGACTGGCCATCTTTTGAGAGTTTTTTATATACCTGGTCATTATCAACAAAATAACGCTGATAAAATGTTTTATAACCATCAATTAATTTGTTTATTCCCGACATCAGGCGATCTTCCTATAAAAACTATATTTAAAAAAAATATATAGGTAATCAGCCCCGATTTCAATATCATTATACGAGCAATTTTTAGCTTTTCCAGCCCACCCATTCAAAAATCATGCGCTATTCTATTGAAATATAAGAATTTCGCACTTTTAGTTCGAATTTTAACCTTTGTTAATAAAGCGTTAACCTTTGTATGTTATAATCGGGAAAAGCAATAAAGGATTTGACCCATGGACCTACAAAAAATTCTCGAAGGATCTAAGGCCGCCGGATTGGGCCTTAAGAACCAGAACGATAACATCGCCTGGAGCGAAGAGCAAAAAAGATCGCTGCTGGAGCTAAAGAAAAAGCTGGATGATTGCCACAAGGTTTATGGCATATCTAACATGAGGATAATGGATCTCTCAGACCATATTCAAGATTGTTTGGACCACAGCAAAAAACTTGACCGCGAATTATTTGCCCATGGCAGTGACCAGTTGAACGTTGTGCAGTCTAACGCACTTTTACGCCTGCACTTGAACCGCGTTAATTACGAAGAAGAATCAAAATTAAACAAAGGGACGGTAGCCAATGGTTAATTCAAATCTATTAAAAGCTGCGGCATATATGGGTGCGGCTAATCATTGCCAATCAGCTTCAGAGCATATTGCAGCGATCGCAACCAATAAAGACCTGTTCAGGGATAATAACGTTGCCCTGAATGTATCTGTTGAGAACGTACGTCAACGCTAATTCAAACCTTGGTTGGTTGAATAAAAACCCGGAAAGGAAACTTCCCGGGTTTTTTGTTTTCACCAAATAATTTTTATGCTACCCTTAGAGGATGGCTTAACTATAGGATTCATATGATTGATCACAATGAACAAGTTGAATTACTTAAAGAGGTCGAACTGCTTAAAGGAAAAACAGTTGTTATAGTAGACGATGAAGATGAATATCGTAATTGCCACAGAAAAGCTTGTGAAGCTGTTGGCGCTGTAGTGGTAGGAGAATATAAAACTGTTCTCCGGGCGCTTAAAGGTATGTTCCCTAAGCCAGTAATACTAAAAGGGGCTGGAAAGCCGATGGTACAGGAAGCTCTAGACAACCCTGGAAGTTTTAATCTTGCAGATATTGTTTTAACTGATCATCGTGCCGAGCCAGGTTATGGAACGCAGATTATTCACACTATTGGAATATGTGAGGAGGCTTCCCACGTTGCATGCGTTTTAATAACCGGTGACGATAGTGTAGGCGAAGATAAGGTAACTAAGCTGGCTAACGGTGCACAGTGCGTTTCCAAGTTAGATAGATTAAGGCACTTAGACGAAAATAGCCCTGATATTAAGCGATATACTGACAGAATTCTTGCAGCCGCTATAAAATCTATAAAAATTACACAGAGCAAAGATGGCCCTGCTAGGTCAGACTTAATTCACAACCAATATAGCCCAGTTTTCGGCGAAAGAGTTATTTGCTAAATTTAAGATCCACTACCAACTAACCACGCCTTAACAATAATTCGCTTACGTTGAGAGAAAAAGTTATCAAATTACACCAACATAAAGTGAGTTATTTCCCCATCAGTATCTTGCGGCGGCCTACATGGTCTGGTGCTGATATAACACCTTCTTTTTCCATCTGGTCTATCAGGTTTGCCGCACGGTTATAGCCGATCTTGAAAACCCGTTGCAGGTAGGATGTTGAAACTTTCTGGTCGCGCAATACTACCGCAACAGATTGGCGGTAAAGATCATTGGTTTCATCACCCGGGTCGCCAAATGGCAAGCCGGAATCATCATCTTCGCCAATGGTCACTTCTTCAATATAGTTCGGCTTGCCCTGCTTACGCAGATAATCAGCCACCTGCTGCACCTCATCATCAGAAACGAACGGCCCATGCACGCGGATTATCTTGCTGGCCGACGCCATATATAACATATCGCCCATACCCAGAAGCTGCTCAGCCCCCTGCTCGCCCAGAATGGTGCGCGAGTCAATTTTTGAGGTCACCTGGAATGATATACGGCTTGGGAAGTTGGCCTTGATAACACCCGTAATAACATCCACACTAGGGCGCTGGGTTGCAAGGATGATGTGAATTCCAGCTGCACGCGCCATCTGCGCCAAACGCTGGATAGAACCTTCAATCTCCTTACCCGCAACCAGCATCAAGTCTGCCATCTCATCCACGATCACCACAATGAACGGTAGCTTCTTCATTTCCAGTTCAACCTCTTCCATTCGCGGACGGCCTGTATCTGCCTCATATCCTGTTTGCACCGTGCGGGTCAGGATTTTCCCCTGCCTTTTTGCTTCCATTATTTTCTCATTATAACCATCAAGGTTACGCACAGAAAAATTAGCCATCAGGCGATAGCGGTTTTCCATTTCCTTAACTATCCATTTAAGCGCAACAATGGCTTTTGGCGATTCCGTGACCACCGGAGTGATAAGGTGCGGGATATCCTGGTAAACCGAGAGTTCCAACATTTTCGGATCTATCATGATGAACTTACATTCTTCAGGCGAATATTTATAAAGCAGCGAAAGTATCATTGAATTGATACCAACCGATTTCCCCGAGCCCGTAGTTCCCGCCACTAGTAAGTGCGGTGTGCGCGCAAGATCTATCACCACCGGCTTGCCGGAAATATCCTTGCCCAGAACCAGTGGCAACGCCGCTTTTGTTTTTTTGAATTCATTATCAAGCAGAAGCTCTTTTAGATAAACCTTCTCACGATATGAATTCGGCAACTCCACACCAATTGCATTCACGCCTGGTATAACCGATATCCGCGCGGAAGCCGCCGTCATAGAACGCGCAACATCGTCACTTAATCCAATAACACGGGAAGACTTCGTGCCCGGCGCAGGCTCAAAAGAATAAAGCGTAACCACTGGCCCAGGCTGAACTTCGATGATCTTTCCCTTCACCGAAAAATCATCCAGAACTTTTTCCAGCATCTCGGCATTGGCTGAAAGTGACCCTTCTGATGGGCGTTTCGCCTTTGAATCATCCGGCAGGCTCAGCAGTGAAAGTGGAGGAAGCTGCCAGTCGCCACTCATATCCATATCGAATGAGGCCTGAGATGATGTGGCTGGCGTTGCCGGTTTCTTTTCCTGTGCAACTATTTTGCGCGGCTTTTTAAGCTTTTCAGTTTCAAGTTGAAGCTCCGGCTGTTCTTCCTGTTCAAGCTCTTTACCAAACAACGCAAATATCCATACCATGAAATATTTTGTACGGAAATATATGAAGGTGATGGATCTTAGTATCGCTGTTGACGTTTGCAAAATAATTTTTTTCCATGTTTCAGTGGAAATGCCGATCGCAACAAGGGAGGCTATAACCCCAAACAAAGTGAACAACCCGGCAAAAACCCAAAAGCCAATAGCGGGAGTAAGGTTGGTTTTCAAAAAGAATCCCAGATAACCGCCATAAACACTATTCTCACCCACATGCGGCTTGTGGACATATTCATCTATCACAGCAAACGTGCCGCTTAAAAATATCAATGAGAATATGAAGAATACTATTTTTGCATATGGGGTTTTGAACCACGGGATCTCCTCACTGGCTATGGGTTTGAATGTGAACCGCGCAAGTTTCAGCCCCCATACAAAACACGCAAAAGCTGCATAATAACCGGCGTAACCGATAGATTTCAGCGCAATATCCGCCAGATACGCTCCCAATACGCCCGCATAATTCGTGGTTTGAACCTGCACACTATGGCTCACAGACCACGCAGGATCAAGCGGGTTATACGAGAACAGGCCCACCAGTCCTGTCACACCCAGAACCAGGAAAACGAGAGAAAAAATAGGTATGAGGATTTTTTTAGTTAATTCTATCATGCCATGATTGTAAAAAATCGTGCGTAACGAACAAGTATAAAGCGTTTTTAGCTTGCTTTGTGACTGTAGTTTTTTCTAAATAAAGTTTATTGTGTTACACTTCGGGATTTAAATGGAAAGAGATAAATTAATAGATGATTTTTTGAAGAAGTGCCGCTTAGGCAAGATAGAGCGCGTAAAAATTCCGGGTGATGCAAGTTTCAGGCGATATGAACGAATATTCGCCGAAAAGAAAAATTATATCCTGATGGACGCCCCACCCGCAACTGAGGACGTAAAACCTTTCATAAAAGTAGCTGATATATTGCGCAATCTTGACCTAAGCGCCCCGGAAATAGCGTTTAAGGATATTAAGAACGGCCTGCTTTTGCTTGAAGATCTCGGCAATAAAAAATTCAACACCATCTTCAAAGAAAAGCTCGGACGCGAGGAAGGGCTTTATCTTAAAGCAATCGAAGTGCTGCTGCACATTTATAAAAAACGCCAGAAATTCGACATTCCTGAATATAATAAAGAAAAATTATTACAGGAAGCGATGCTTTTTGTAGAATGGTATCTACCCCTGTTCGGCGATTTCAACAGCGAAAAAATAAAAGATATAACCGAAGAATATCGTGAACTTGTGTTAGAAGTCATTGGAAAACTTAAATTCCCAAATGATGTTATGGTCCTGCGCGATTATCACGCAGATAACCTGATGTTACTGGAAGAAAGAACCGGCATCAAAAATGTTGGACTTCTTGACTTTCAGGATGCCTTGATGGGTAATGTAACTTACGACCTCGTATCACTCCTTGAAGATGCAAGGCGTGATGTCCATCCACAGACACAGAACAAAATGATAGATTATTTCATAGAAAAATCCGAGTTGGATAGAGATGATTTCCTCAATGATTATCACATTCTGGGCGCACAAAGAAATTTAAAGATAATCGGGATATTTTCACGCCTTAAAGTCCGCGATGGCAAGGAAGTTTATATTCCATTGATACCACGCGTTCAGGAATACCTGAAGCAGGATTTAAAACACCCCGCCATGAAAGAATTAAAAGAATTTCTGGAAACAAAATGCAAGATATAAAAAAAGCTTTTATATTCGCAGCCGGCCTGGGCACCAGAATGCAGCCGCTGACCAATAACCTGCCTAAACCGTTGATAAAAGTTGCAGGAAAATGCCTGCTCGACTACCAGATAGACCTGGTGATAGATGCGGGAATAAAACAGATCGCCATCAATTGTTTTTACAAAGCAGAATTGATAAAAGGCCACATACAAAAATATCTGGAAAAAGGAATTGATATAAAAATCTTCGAGGAAACCGAACGGCTTGAAACCGGCGGCGGACTTATGAATGCAAAGGATTTCATCAACAACGAAATAATTTTTACCCTGAATTCAGACGTGATATTGCGCTATAAAAACATTAACCCGTTAAAAAAAATGGCAAAAATATTTGATGAAAAAAAGCATGATATATTAATGCTGGTAGTGGATAAAAAAAACTCTGTCGGGTTTTATGATGAAGGCAGCTTCAACCTTGATGATAACAATATTTTAAACGATAAGAATAAGCACCTCATTTTCACCGGGATTGAAATTATAAATACAAATATCCTGAATAATTATTCAGGCAAAAAGATATTTTCACTATCTGAAATATTCAAAAATAAACTCGCCGAACAGAAGATCGGCGGGGTTGAACATGATGACAAATGGCTGCATGTAGGCTGTTTAAAGGGGCTTGAGGAAGCCGAAAAGTTTTTTAGAGCTAGTGGGTCGGAAATTTGATTTTTTTATCTCAGTTTGTCTTTCTAATTTTCTAATTTTCTGAATTTCCCTAGTTCTAACTTGCAGTTTTGTTGTCTTTTGATAAAATAACCTCTTCTTGAAAAGAGTTTACCGTGACCAAAAAAAAGCTGAAAAAAATAAAAAATAACATGAAAAGCCTTGATAAAGCCAGCATGAAAGGCTTTGCGCAACAGGCTGCAAAAACATTCTTTTTCACCTTCATCTGCGTTTATTTCGGCTATCACCTGGTTTATGGCGAGAACGGCGTTATAAATTTTTTCAAACAAAAAGCCCGCCTGGCAAAGCTTGAAACTGAACTTAACCAGGTCGAAGAAAAACGTAATAAACTCGTTGGCAAGGTTCAAAAACTTTACTCAAACTCACTTGATGCTGACCTTCTTGATGAGCAATATCGCCGCACCTCCGGCAAAATTAAGCCTAATGAGGCGATATATTACTACGAATAATTAATTATATTCATATATCACTATCAATCCAGAACCACCCGCTCCACCCGCAGATCCGCCTGTTCCGGCTGTTCCAGCCGTTCCACCAGCACCTATCGTTGCGGTATATGTTCCGGAAATTGAGGTTGCATAACGTATCCCATTACCACCCGCACCACCGCCGGAAGCACCAGGAATAGTGGCACTTGGCCCTCCTCCCCCACCGCCGGAGCCGGTGTTAGCTTGCGCCGCCGAACCTGCAACCAACCCTTGACCGCCCTGTCCTGCTCCGCCAAAGTGG
>Ga0206887_10069_pt1 | contig 24082 bp, 25 predicted proteins | sample Alteio_BWOrgHeat_89_FD_153248 | JGI IMG/M metagenome (GOLD analysis project Ga0206887, IMG submission 153248) | Enriched cells from forest soil in Barre Woods Harvard Forest LTER site, Petersham, Massachusetts, United States - Alteio_BWOrgHeat_Nextera3 ...
TGCCGCAGATGGCGTAGGTGCCGTGGCCGTCGGTCTGGTAGTTAACCCAGTCGCGTGCCCATTGGTTAAGTAACTTACCGTGCCAGAAGGTGCTGGCGCTAAGGTTGTCGCCGCGCAGGACGAAGGGCGGCTTCTTTGCTGCGGCATCTGCGAAGCTTTGGCGACGTTCGCGGATCTCAGCGTTGTCGGGCAGTTTCACATCGCGTGTGAGGTTATAAGCCCAGTCGACGAGGCCAGTGTTCAGATGGAAGACGATGCCGTTCTCGTCGGTGCGCGGCTTCTCGTACGGCGTGGATTTGCGCAGAGGGACGTAGCCGGTGGGCCAATCTTTTGGGACTTCGCGGACGTCGATTTCATGGGCGATGTCGCCGTCGACGATCCAGTCGGACCACACGGCAGATGCGAGCGAGCCTTGTTTGGGATCGATGCCACCGATGCCTGCGATGACCCAGTAGGCGTGGGTGAGATCGAAGCGCGGATCAGTGCCGAGCGCCATGATGGTGGCCGATGCGCGTGCGGTGCCGACGCCGGTGACGATGCCGAGTACGCCGTCGTCATTCATGAGCGCGTCGTGATACGCGGCGGGCATGGCGTAGCGATGGGTGAGGTGTTCGCCTTCGACCCAGTGTTGGAATTCGCCGGGAGTGTCGCCGGTGTCGTTGCCCACTTCAAACATGGTGACGACGACGACTTTGACGGGGATCCTTGCCTGTGCGGCTGCGACGCCGCTGAAGAGCGATGCCGCGAGAAGTGCATGAATTACGCGCATATTTGATGGTAGCGCGAATGTTAGCGTGACCGAGGCAGAGGCAGAGACGTTCGAAAGTGGCTGGTGCGCAGGGGCATTCCGCACGGGCAGTGGGAGTCAGGCGCGATACAGCTGAGTCATGGCCTTGCGAGAGACTTCGTAGCATTCGCAGGCTGCTTCTGTAAGACCAGCACGGTCGAGGATCGTAACGTTGCCGCGAACGTATTCGATCAGGCCTCTGCGCTTGAGGTCGCCGGCTACGGCTGCGACAGTGGTGCGTTGCGTGCCGAGCATCTCTGCGAGGAACTCTTGTGTGAGATACAGGTGATCAATTTCGGCGCGGTCGGCGCTCATCAGAAGCCATCGCGCAAGACGCGCGTCTGCGTGATGTAACAAGCCGCAGGCGCTGGTTTGGAGTGAGACATTCCATGCCATCTGCGCCCATGCAAGGACTCGGCAGCGGAACTCTGTTGATTGTGCAAACCATGTTTCCCCAGAACGGCGCGGAACGCGAAGGGCTTGCCCTCCAACCTGCATGACTGTGCCCGCAGCGCAGCATTGCGGCCCGAGCAGTGAGAGCGAACCTGCAAGGCCATCTCTGCCGCACATAGCGACTTCAGCGGTTCTGCCATCCTGCATGGATATGACCATGGAACACAGGCCCTTGGTGATGAAGTAGAGATAGGGCTGTAGTTCTTCTACCGTGGCCAGTGGGAGGGACTGGGGTAGCGAGACCAGCTCTGCCACACCCTCTATGGCTGAACGTAATGCGGGTGAGAACGCATCGAGCATGTGGTTTCCGGTAGATCCGGGCATCTGCGCACGCACCTTCCAAGGAATGGGATAACCGCATCCCCAGCCTGACTTGAGTGCAATACCCGAGGAATGGTTTTCCGGGTGTCGTTAAACGCCCTTTTTCTGCGGTTCCCAGACGAATTTGTGTACCTGGAGGGAGAGGCGAGCGGGGAGGAGGTCGTCGAGCATCCACTGCACCAGGTCGCGTGCGTCCAGTTCCATGTTGTCTGCGGTGCGGAGCGGCGAGGGGTGCTGGATGAAGGCAGGGGAGAGCAGGATGTGTCCCAGCGTTCCGTCTGCGATTTTTGCTGAGAGATGCTCGCGGATGAAGTCGCGTGCGAATTCGTAGTCGCGGCGGTCGCGGAGGACGAACTTTACTTCGTCGCGCGCGGTGAGCGTGTCGAGGTTGCTCATGCGGAACGAGCCGAAGGCGCTGCCGCTGCCGGGGCATTTCACGTCGACGATTTTATGGACAGCTGTGGGGACTTCTTCCAACGGGCGTTCGCCGCTGGTTTCGATCATCAGCGTGTATTTTGTTTTTTCGTCGTTCAGCAGGCGCTGCATCAGGGGCAGAAGATCTTTCGCGTGCAACATGGGCTCACCGCCGGTGAACTCAACCAGCGGGCATGCGAGTGCTTCAATCTGCGCGAGGACTTCATCTTCAGTAAACGGCTTGCCGCCGGTGAAGGTGTATTCGCTGTCGCACCACGCGCAGCGCAGATTGCATCCTGCAAAGCGCACGAAGATGCATGGCACGCCGGTGAACGACGATTCGCCCTGTACGGATTTGTAGAGCTCGATGAGGCGCACTGGTGATTACTCCGAGTACGTCGCCTGCGATGTGTTGGTTTCGAAGATGGTGCTGCTCTTCACGCGAACGCGGCCCTTGGTTACGTCAGAGAGGCGGGTGTTCGTCTCGTCGAAGAAGTACTTGGCCAGATTTTCTGCAGAGGGATTCACGCGGGTGAATGGTTCCAGATCGTTAATCATCTGGTGGTCCAGGTAGTTCACCACGGGCTTCAGAATGTCTTTCAGAATCTTGAAGTCCAGCAGCAGACCGTTCGGCTCCAGCTCTTCACCGGCAAGCGTTACCAGCACGCGATAGTTGTGGCCGTGCGGGTTCTCGCACTTGCCGTGATAGTCGCGCAGGTAGTGCCCGGATGAGAAATGAGATTCGACGGTTACTTCGTACATAGCGATTCCTTACAGATGCCCGGCGATGGCATGCCGGTGCAGGATTTCAGTTCCGTTTGTAGCGGTCTTAGCCGCGGCGCTTGCGCTCGTTCTTTCCGCTCTCGCGCTGGCGCAGATGTTCACGACGGATATTTGCCTGTCCGCCAGGAGTGCGGCGCTCCGCCTGCTCGAACATGCCTTGCAGGACGCCCAGCAGAGCTACGAACAGGCCCAGCAGCAGCAGAACAATGCCAATGGTGCGCCAGAGGCTGCTGTCTGACGGAGCTCCCGGCTCATGAGTGATGCCGGTGAACCCAAGCACATAACAGAGCAAGGAGAACACAATAAGTGTTGCCGCAAGAATGTACAGATTGCGGCTCAGCATAACAACGACCCCTGTCTACGCCGCATTCTTGTGGAATGACGTGCCAGCCAGTCCCGGAATGCTTTCGGTTGCAGGCAGGAGGAAGAACAAGCCGGAGAACACCAGCGTGGAGATCAGGTCGTTCTGATAGAACGGCACCGCTGCTGTGTAGCAGGTGATGAGACCTTCCAAAGTATGCGGATACATGCCGCTGCGCAGGAAGACCACAAAATTGCTCAACAGGAAAAAGCTGGTGGAGCAGGCCAATGCGCTCATACCTACGCCAAGCCATGAGTGTTTGCGGTGCAGTGCTACGGAAGCTGCGAGGATTACCGCGGCGTACCAGAGCCACGTGACGACGTAACCGCTGAGATGGAAGCTGTAGCCGTAACCAAAAACTGTGAGCCACCAATCCGTGGCGGCAAGGGCCACCACAGCGAAGGCAGCGTGCCAGCGCTTTCCGCTGGCCAGGCATGCGCCGAAGAACAACAGCGACGCGCCCACGGTGGTCACATTGCCGCCAGTGACGTGCAGCAACCGCGGCAACACACGACTCAGGATAGCGATAAGAAGCACCAGGTAGGCCATGTCTCTATTCTCCCACAGTGGCGCTGGCGCGATCTACGGCAGTTTCTGTTCAGTTTTGCCTAGAAACAGGCGCTGGACGTGCTGCGTGGCATCCACCCAGGCTTCCGCGCCCAGCGGAGCGGTGCTGCCGCTCATGCCGAGTACCGGGTAGCCAAAACGCAGATCGGTGAATCGCACCACGTGCCAGGTGCGTTCCTGCGGCTCCAGATCCATCTCAGGATGCACCTGCTCCGCTGTGCCGCGATCTTCGACCATGGGAAAACGCGACCAGTCGAGATACACACGGCCCAGCCAGCTTTGCTTTGCGGCGGTCACCGCAGGTGTTACAGGAGGTTTCGATAGCGTCCGCACGGTGTCGGTGTCATAAGTGTTGGTGCGATTGTCGAAGCTGCCCATCTCCATTGCGGATGCGGTTTCGGCCACGACGAACCAACGGAAGGGATTGATGGGATATGGGTTCACGCCCATGCGCCACACCGGCCCACTGCGGTAGTCCTGATGGCGAGCCTGAGTTTTGGCGTCGCTGTGTTGCATGTAGCGGTAACCCCAGAGCGCGGCCATGAGGATAAGCGCTGTTGCCGCCCACCCACGGCCAGGGGAACGCGATTTGTTTGCGCCTATCTCGCCGTTGATGAGTGAGAACAACATGGGCAGGATCAGTGCTCCGCCGAGGAACAGGAGTAGTAGCGGCTCCACGATGAAGATCAAGTCGCCGTAATACCAGCGGGGGTTCCACGGTGCGAAGGGGCGTATGCCGTAATTGTTGGTCCAGTCGAGAAGCAGATGACTGAGCAGAGCCAGAAGGCATAGACCGAAGAGCAGCGGCCAATTGGGTGGCACTTCGTCGGCATGGCGTTGCGGGCGCTGCTTCTGTATTCGGTGGACGAAGTAAAAGGCGGCTGTGATGACTGCGGCTTGCAATGGCAGCGACCAGAACGCGTGTGTCCATCCGCGATGGTGCTGGAAGTAAGTGAGTGGGCCGCCGAGGCGATAGACGTAGTCGGCATCCGGTATTTCTGCGGCGATGACGCAGGCAACGGTGGCGTACCGGACCTTTGCAGGTAAACCCAGCGCACGCGAGAGGCATGCGCCCGTCAGCATGTGGGTTACGGGCTCCATTGAGCGCAAGCATACACGTTGCCGCGAGATAATGGCTGTATGGCCAACAGCTTGCCAATGTCTATACCGATGATTGCTACGCAGAACGATTTGTATGCGTTGGTGCGGGCGTTCGAAGAGGGAAGCCTACCGAAGTCTTCGTGGACGCATGCCGCGCATGTGACTGTGGGAGCGAACTACGTTTTTCTGCATGGCGAGGAGTTCGCGCTGGAGACGATGCGTCAGCGTGTGCGTGCGTACAACGAGTCCGTGGGCACCGTGAACTCTGACACGAGTGGATATCACGAGACGCTGACGCGTTTCTGGATTGCGGTGTTGGCGCGATTGCATCGCGAGGAGACGGCTGCGTCGCATCTGATGTTTGTGCAGCGAGCTGTGACTCTTTATGGTGGCAGGCGCGATCTGCATCAACGGTTTTATAACTTTGACGTGGTGAAGAACACGGAAGCGCGGCGTGCGTGGGTGGCACCTAACCATTGGCCCGACTGCGGCATCATTTCCTAGTCAGTACTTTCAAGGCATCCATGAGCGAACAAACGACAGTAAAAGAAATTGACGCGCTGCGACGTGAGATTGAACACCACGAGCACCTGTACTACGTGATGGACGCGCCGGAGATTACGGATGCGCAGTATGACCGGCTGGTGAATCGGTTGAAGGCGTTGGAGGCGGAGCATCCGGAGTTGATTACACCGGACAGTCCTACGCAGCGTGTTGGTGGCAAGCCGAAGGAAGGCTTTGTGAAGATTGCGCATTCGCGACCCATGCTGTCGTTGGACAATGCGTACAACGAAGCGGAACTGCGTGCATGGGCGGATCGCGTGGTGGCTTCGATCCATCGCAACGAGAAGCTTGAATACGTTTGCGAATACAAGCTGGATGGCTTGTCGCTGGCGATGCACTATGAAGGTGCGGAGCATGGTGCGGCGCGTTTGCTGCGTGGACTTACGCGTGGCGATGGAACGGTGGGAGAAGATGTCACCAGCAATGTAAGGACGATTCGCAGTGTGCCTTTGGCCGTGAGTGCGGAGAAGTTGAAGAAGGCACACATGCCGCAGACGTTTGAAGTGCGCGGCGAAGTGGTGATGCCGCAGGCCGCGTTCATCAAAATGAATGAGGAGCGCGAGCGTGCCGGGCAGTCGCCGGCGGCGAATCCGCGCAATGCTGCTGCGGGAACGATTCGCACTGTGGAGCCGAGTATCGTCGCGCAGCGGCGGTTGGATTACTACGCTTACTTCCTGCTGGTTAATGGCGAGTTCTTACTGCCAACGCAGAGTGAGACGTTGGAAGCGCTGCGCACTGCGGGTTTCAAGACGAATCCGTATGCGCGCACAGTGGCAACGATTGATGATGTGTTGGCGTTCATCGCGGAAGCAGAGACAGTGCGCGACAAGCTTGGTTATGAGATTGACGGCATTGTGATCAAGGTGAACTCTATTGCGCAGCAGAAGCGTCTTGGGTTCACAGGCAAAGCGCCGCGATGGGCGATTGCGTACAAGTTTCCTGCGCGTGGTGCGGTGACGAAGTTGCTGGGTGTGAAGTTCCAAGTGGGACGCACGGGCAAGCTGACGCCGGTTGCGGTGCTTGCTCCCGTTGGGATTGGCGGCATTACGGTTGCTCGCGCCACGTTGCATAACCCGGATGAGATTGCGCGGCTGGGTGTGAAGATTGGCGATTCGGTTGCCGTGGAGCGTGGCGGCGATGTGATTCCGAAGATTACGGAAGTTGTGAGCGATGCGCAGCATCCGCGCGGTGATGTGGAGATTGTGTTTCCTTCGCGTTGTCCACGATGCGATCAGCCGGTGCTGCGTGAAGAGGGCGAGGTGGACTATCGCTGCGTGAATGCGAGTTGTCCTGCTCGGCTGCATGAGGAGTTGGTTCACTTTGCTTCGCGCGGTGTGATGAACATTGAAGGCCTGGGCGATGTGATGGTGGGGCAGTTGCTTGGTCATTCGCTGGTGGAGGCGGCGGAAGACGTCGTTGAAAGCATTTCTGCCTCTGCGGAAGAAGAAGAGCCGACTCGTGCTGCGTTGGTGCATACGGTTGCGGATCTGTATCGATTGAAGGCCGAAGATTTGTTGACGCTGGAGCGCGTTGGGCAGAAGACCGCGGATGCGTTGATTGAGCAGATTGATCGTTCGCGCAAGGCACCGCTTTATCGCATGTTGCTGGGGCTTGGCATACGGCATGTGGGCGAGCGCACGGCGCAGGACCTGGCGAATACGTTCGGCAGCATGGATGCCATCATGCAGGCTTCGGTCGACGAGTTGAAGGCTGCGGAGGGAATTGGGCCGGTGGTTGCGCAGACGATCTACGACTTCTTCCAGGTGAAGAAGAACTGCGATCTGGTTGAGGATCTGCGCGGTCAGGGATTGCAGTTTACTGCTGAAAAGAAAGTGGTTGGCACTGCGTTGGCGGGAATGACGTTTGTTTTGACGGGCACTCTGCCTACGTTGACGCGCGATGATGCCAAGCAGCGGATCGAGGCGGCGGGCGGAAAGGTGTCTGGAAGTGTCTCGAAGAAAACGAGTTATGTGGTTGCCGGAGAAGAGGCGGGAAGTAAGTTGGAGAAGGCGCAGGAGTTAGGCCTTACTGTGCTGGATGAGGCGGGATTGCTGCAATTATTGGGCTGAAAAGGCGTAGTTTTGGGGTCGTAAAAGGCACTTTTTGCTTGGTTTGGGAAGTTTTTGGGAATGGTTCGGGAGGCATCTTACTTCTAGTCTGCTTATGAAGGCGGAAGGAGGAAGACGATGAATCTTTTGAAATGGATGCTGGCCACGGTTCTTGTTCTGGATGCGGCGCTTGTGATGACGGCGCGTGTGGTCCCCACGACTTCTCCGGTGCAGAGTGTTGGCATGGCCACCGATCAGGAATCGAACCTTGCGGTGAGTAGCGCCGCGCTTCGTTAAGTTTCTTTACTCAATCTCCAAGACGAACGGCCCGCTTTGTGCGGGCCGTTTTGTATCTGTGTCGAGCTATGCGAAGTAGCGCATGACGGTGTCGACGATGATGGCTGTGTCGCGTGTGATGTCGCGTTCGCAGAGATTGAGGATGCGGCGCTCGTTGGAGCCTCGGATGGCGTCCATGACGAGCCAGCCGATGGCGCTGAGGTCGCGCGGCGGGAGGTCGCCCGCATCGACCGCCTGCTGAAGGATGTCGACGAAGCTGCGTTGTGCGACGCGAAGGAGCGTTGCGGTTTGTTTGCGGTGCCTGGTTTCGCGGCCCACGGTGAGGATCATGTGGTACATGTCGCCGCGGGAACACCAGAAGTCGAGGCGTGTGTGGATCCACGCTTCGACGCGGCTGCGTGTATCTTTCGCGGCTGCTACACGTTCGTCGGAAAGCTCAGAGAGGCTGTCGATGGCGTGTTGTAAGGCAGCGTCGTAGATGGCGTCTTTCGAGTCGAAGTAGAGGTAGAGCGTTCCCTTGGCGATGTGGGCCTGGGTGGCGACGTCTTCGGTGCGCGAGTGATGGAAGCCTTTGCGTGCAAAGACTTTTAGCGCGGCCTCGATGATTTCGCTGCGGCGCAGGTCGGTGAGGACCTGTTTGCGCGAGGAGGGGCGGGTGGTTTTCTTCGTCGATTCGGAGACGGCCATGCCTGCCCCAAACTAACACGGTTGGCGGGGCTTAGATTCTTTGTTTGTTTGATTTTCAGGGGCCTAAAAAGGCCCTGGTCGCGCTTTCGCGCGATGGGGAGCGGCTTTGCGGCTCTGCCCAAGGTTTGCTTTGCGAAGCTGGGGCGCCCGGATTGGTTGTCGAGACTTCTTTCGATCCCACGTCTCAAAAGCGAGACGTGTGGTACCCCCATTGGCGTAAGGGATTCGCTTGTAAAGGCTTGCGCGTTTTAACAAGTTCGTTGCATCCGGGAGGGTTTTCTGAGACTCAAATGACTGGGGAGTCATTGCACTGACTATGCAGTCATTACAGGATGAAGAGAACGCGGCCCCGCCTGCGGAAGAGTCCCACGGGGCGTCGTCGTTGCATCATGCGGAAGAGGTGATGGACCGCGCCGAGACGGCGCTGGCGCCCTCAGCCGCAGAGTTTGAACCGGGTGTGCCGCTGTCGCGTGCGCCGGAACCGCGTGTGTTTAATCCGTGGATTATTGCGCTTGTGGTGACGATGGGCACGTTCATGGAGGTGTTGGATACCTCCATTGCGAACGTGGCGCTGCCGCATATTGCGGGCAGCCTTTCTGCTTCGCAGGATGAGAGCACGTGGGTGCTGACGAGTTACCTGGTTGCGAATGCGATCATTCTGCCGATCAGTGGATGGATTTCCAGTGTTCTTGGTCGGCGCAATTTTTATCTTGGTTCGGTGATTCTGTTCACGATTTTTTCTGCGGCGTGCGGCATTGCACCGACGCTGGGTGCGCTGGTGGTGTTCCGCGTGTTGCAGGGACTTTCCGGCGGTGGTTTGCAGCCGAGTGTGCAGGCGATTCTGGCCGATGCTTTTCCGGGCGAGAAACGCGGCATGGCGATGGCTGTGTATACCGTGGCGATTCTGTGCGCACCGGTGCTGGGGCCTACGCTGGGCGGATGGATTACAGATAACTATTCGTGGCGCTGGATCTTCTACATCAACATTCCTGTGGGCATTTTGTGTGCGTTCTTCACGCGCATGGTGCTGCATGATCCGCCGCATCTGACGAAGGCTCGCGAGGCGCGTAAGGGTAAGCCAATACAGATCGATGGCACGGGCCTGGCGCTGGTAAGCATTGGTCTTGCGGCGACGGAGATTGTGCTGGATCGCGGGCAGGAGCTGGACTGGTTTGGTAATCCGTTCATTCTGTGGAGCACGATTATTGCAGTGGTGGCGGTGGTGGGCGCAATCATCTGGGAACTGCATGTGAAGAACCCTGTGGTGAATCTGCGGTTGTTGAAGGAACGCAACTTCCTGTTCTGCTGTGTGATTGTGCTGGGTATGTACACGGCGTTGTATGCGACTACGTTCTTGCTGCCGCAGTTCATGCAGGAGTTGATGGGGTATGACGCAACGACTGCTGGTATCGCGGTGTCGCCTGCGGGTTTAGTGACGATGCTGGAAGTGCCGCTGGTGGGTTGGCTGTTGAGCAAGGGCACGGATGCGCGACGGTTGATTGCGTGCGGCATCATCACCATGACTGCGGGCACGTATTGGCTGTCGCTCGGCAATCTGAATGTGGCGGAGACCAATCTGATCTGGCCGCGTGTATTGCAGGTGATGGGCTTGGGTATGACGACGGTGCCGTTATCGACGATCATGTTCCGCTTTCTGCCTGCGGATCAGAGCAGCAATGCCGCGGGTATCTATGCGCTGGTGCGTAATGAAGGTGGATCGATCGGCATTGCGCTGTCGAGCACGTTTCTGCAACGCATGACGCAGGCGCACCAAACGTATCTGAGCGCGGACATTACTTCGTCTTCGCCGGGTGTGATGCAGCAGATCAAGTCTGCGGGCGCTGCGGTTGGCGGCGCGGCGATGGATAAGACGTATGACGGTATGGCGCTGCTGTACCACCAGGTGCAGCAGCAGGCGCTGTTGCTGGCGTATATGGATCAGTACCGTTTGTTCGCTTATATCCTGGCGTGTTTGTTGCCGATGGTGCTGTTGTTAAAGCGACCGCCGAAGGTGGTTGGAAAGATTACGCTGGACGCGCACTAAGGCCAAGGCCCTCTCGAATCCGAGCGGGCCTTTTGCATTGTTCACAGAGGTAGCATCTGCGTTGATAACAGGCCATGTGTGCAAACACTCCCTATGCTGGTTGGATGAAGCGGTGGGATGTTGTTGCGTGTCTGATGCTGTTGACGATGAGCGTTTGTGTGGGGCTGCGTGCGCAGGTGAAGGCGATCTGGACCGCGCCTGTTGCTCCATTTCGCATTGCAGACAACTTGTATTACGTGGGGAGTCAGGATCTGGCTGCTTACCTGGTGACGACGCCGAAGGGCAATATTCTGATCAATGCGAATCTGCCATCGTCACCTGTGCAGATTAAGGCGAGCGTGGAGCAGCTTGGATTCCGGTGGAAGGATACGAAGATTCTGTTGGTGGGGCAGGCGCACATGGACCATGCGGGTGGCGCGGCTCAGATTAAGCGTGAGACCGGCGCGAAGCTGAAGGTGATGGAGTATGACGTCGAGGTGATGCAGGCGGGCGGCGCGAACGATTTTCTGATGGGAACGGGGTCGGTGCAGCCTTATCCTCCGGCGCGTGTGGATGCGATGCTGCATGATGGCGATTCGGTTTCGCTGGGAGGCGTGGTGTTGACCGCGCATCGTACGGGCGGCCATACGCGCGGATGTACGACGTGGACGATGCGTGTGCATCTGCCGGGTGAGCCTGCGGGGAAACTGCGCGATGTGGTGATTGTTGGCGGGTATACGCAGTGGTCGGATTACCGGCTGGTGCCGTCGCATGGGAAGGCGGCTTCGTATCCGGGTATTGCAGAGGATTTTCAACATACCTTTGACACGTTGCGGAAGCTGCCTTGCGACGTGTTCCTTGCGGATCATGGCGAGCACTTTGGAATGTTGGCGAAGGTGAACCGCATGGCGAAGGAAGGCGATGCGGTTTGGGTCGATCCGGATGGGTATCGCGCTGTGATTGATGCGGGTGAGAAGAGCTTTCATCAAGCGCTTGCCGAGCAGCAGAAGGCTGCTGCGGCGGAGTGACGTGTATTGTCCTGCCGGTGAAGTTGTAGCGGTGGTGGTTTGTTGATCTCGCATTGCGCATGTGCGGTCCGGCTTCGTACACTGGCGTGCACACAGGAGAAGCTCGCGAATCATGTCGTTCATGCGCAATGTTGCACTCGTTACCGCGACCGCTTTGTTGGTCAGTACGGCTTTGCTGGCCCAGGCGGCTGCCGCACCTGCTGAGGCTCCCAAGCCGATTGATGCGGTGCTGGTGAAGGACCCTTCGACGCTTACGCCGAATGAGATTTCCGGCTTGCAGAAGAAGCTGGCGGATTATGCGAACCTGGCTCGCTATGCGAGTGCGAATGCCACGTTGCCGCCCGCGCCGAAGGATCGCGTGGTGTTTTTTGGCGACAGCATTACCGATGCGTGGGGTAATGGCGCGATTAATAAGCCGACGTTCTTTCCGGGAAAGCCTTACCTGGACCGCGGGATCAGTGGGCAGACGACGCCGCAGATGCTGGTGCGTTTTCAGCAGGACGTTGTGGCTCTGAAGCCTGCGGCGGTGCTGATCCTGGCGGGAACCAATGACATCGCTGGCAATACGGGCATTGAGTCGCTGGAGCATGTTCAGGACAATTTCCGTTCGATGGCGGCGATTGCGGACGCGAACCACATCAAGCTGATCCTGGCGAGTGTGCTGCCGGTGGACGATTACCCGTGGCGACGGGGTCTGCAGCCGGCGGACAAGATCCGCACGATGAATACGTGGATGCAGCAGTTCTGCAAGGATCACGGGTACACGTATCTGGATTACTACACGGCGCTGACGTCGCCGACCGGCGGCATGAAGCCGGATCTGGCGAAGGATGGTGTACACCCCACGCCAGCGGGATATGCGATTATGCAGCCACTGGCTCAGGCGGCGATCGACAAGACGATCGGCAAGTAATCGCACAAGGGTGGACGGGGGAACCTGAATTGGTTCCCCCGTTCGCTTTGCGGCCTGCTATGGTCAGGGGTGATGAAGCGGTCAATTAGTACGCATGTTTTTCTGCAACAACGGCTGCACGCGGGCCTGCTGGATGCAATGGTGGCGGCGGGTGCGCAGTCGATTGAGCTGTTTGCGGCTCGGCACCATTTTGATTACACCGATCGCGCGGAAGTGAAGGAACTGGCGAAGTGGTTCCGCAGCAATGACTGTCGCGCGACGTTGCATCAGCCGATTTTTGAGTCGCGGGCTTCTGACTGGAGCCGCCATGTCCCGGCAACCATCAACCTGATTAATGTGGAGAAGACGCGCCGCATTGATGCGATGGATGAGGTGAAGCGCGCTCTGGAAGCCGCGGAACAGATCGACATTGACAGCATTGTGCTGCACCTGGGTGACGCGAATGACACATGGAGCGAGCGCACGCTGGACCTGTCGATGACGGCCGTGGAACACATCAAGGCATTTGCGCATCCGCTCGGTGTGAAGACGCTGGTGGAGACGTTGCACAACGATGTGACCACTCCGGAACACCTGAAGGAGATGCTGCGCATTGCGCATCTGGATACGGTGCATGTGTGCCTGGACATTGGGCATGTGAATCTGCACGATATGGGCGGCGTGGAGAGTGCATTTGCCGTGCTGGGCGACCGGATTCGCGAACTGCATCTGCATGACAACCACGGTGAGAAGGATGAGCACCTGTGGCCGGGCGAGGGCACAGTGGGTTGGGACGCCGTGCGCAAGGGCATTGCCGGTTTGAAGCATGAGCCGGTGGGGACGCTGGAGATTGCGTACGAGCCGGAGATCGATGCGAAGGCGATGAGTGCGAAGGCTGCAAAGGCGTTCGCGATGTTGGAAGAGCCTGTCCGCAATTAATTAAAAGTTCTTGGAAAAAGTAAAAGGCCAGCTGGATGCCAGCCTTTTACTTTCTTTTTTCCACTGATGCGTGAGCTGCTGCCTTAGTGGGTGGCGCTGGCGACAGGTGCTTTCAGTGCTTCGGCGATCGCGTCCGCGAGAGGTGCTGTGGGGCGACCGATGAGACGGCTTAGCGTGTGTGAGTTGTCGTCGAGAGCGCCGTTTGCGGCTTTTGCTTCGGCGTCTGCCAGGATTGTTGCGAGGGCGGGCGGCAGGAAGGTGGCGAGGATCTTCTCGTATTCCTGCTCTGGCAGGTCGTGATAGCCGATGGTCTTGCCGGTTTGCTTGCTAACCTCTGCGGCGAACTCAGCGCGGGTGAATGCTGTGTCGCCTGCGAGCTCATACACCTTGCTTTCATGGCCTTCGCCGGTGAGTACGGCCGCGGCTGCGGCAGCGTATTCTGCGCGGGTTGCGGCGGCAAGACGGCCATTCTTTGTTGCTCCGATGAATGCGCCCTGCTGAAGCGCGGGACCGATGCCGGGGGTCAGATTTTCTGTGTACCAGCCGTTGCGCAGGAAGGCGAAAGGGATTCCGCTGGCCTGAAGGTACTTCTCCGTGGCCAGATGTTCTTCTGCTAGCAGAAGGCCGCCGGTGTCAGCATGCAGAAGGCTGGTGTAGGCGATGAGACGAACCCCGGCGCGCTTTGCTGCGTCGATTACAGCTTGATGCTGCGCTATGCGCTGGCCGAGTTCATTGCCGGAGATGAGCAGGAGTTTTGTTACGCCAGCAAAGGCCGCGTCGAGCGTTTCCGGGCGCCCGTAGTCGGCTTCGCGGACCTGCACGCCTTTGTCTGCGAATGACCTGGCTTTGGATGGTGTGCGAACGGCCGCCACGATCTGGTTTGCAGGAACTTTCTGAAGCAGACTCTCTACGACAAGTGTTCCAAGGTGGCCGTTGGCTCCGGTAACAGCAATCATTATGTCTCTCCCTTCCGCCGTGGCGGAGTGTATGAGGCAAGCGTATCCCTAGTGGCTTACTTGTAGTAAGTACATACCTATAGGTAAGCTGTATGCATGGCATGGCCGAAGAGTACCAAGACAATTCGCATCCGGAAGGGCAACCTGTTTTCTTCCGACTGTCCGACCCGCATCATCCTTGACGATGTGACGTCGCGCTGGGGATCGCTGGTGTTGGTGTTGCTGCACAAGGATGGCAGCTATCGCTTCAGCGAACTGGCGTACCTGATTGGAGGCGTGAGCGAGAAGATGCTGGCGCAGACGCTGCGCGCGCTGGAACAGGATGGGTTTGTATTGCGCACGGTGCATGCAACGAAGCCGCCGAAGGTGGAGTACAGCCTGACGGAGATGGGCGGCGAAGTTGCGGAACGGATGTTGTCGCTAGCCGCGTACATCGAGAGTAATGTTGGCCGCGTGATGGCGCATCGGGCCAAGGTGGCAAAGAAGACGGCTTAACTGTGCAGGGTTTCAGGGCAAAGTAAAAGGCCGGCTTGATGCCGGCCTTTTACTTTTTGGGGGCTTGCGGGTCGCTTATGCCTCGGTGGTGCTGCCAGCGAAGGATGCTACGGCGCAGGGGGCGAGGATCATACCAAGGAAGGCGACGGCTACGAGAAGGTCATGCATCGGGGGCGTTTCTCCTGTTTCTGTGGAGAGCGTCTGGCCCTCCTGACAGAACCAGAATCGCGCCGATTTGGCGGCGTCACCATTGCCTGAAAGCTTTGATATCAGGATCCTTCAGGGTATTGGTGGATACCACCCGGAAAAGCAGGGATAACACCTTTGGGGAGGCCGGGCAGCATACACTGGAAAGTGTTATGGCAACGGAAACATCCGCACCCCTCACGTCGATTGCGAACATTGGCCAGCACGAAGGCGCAACGGTAACGCTGCGCGGCTGGCTGTATAACCTGCGTTCCAGCGGCAAACTGCTCTTTCCTACCTTCCGCGATGGCACCGGTACGATCCAGGGCATTGTGCCCAAGGCTGCTGTGCCTGAGGAACTGTTCAACACGCTGAAGGAATTGCAGTTAGAGAGCAGTGTGGTGGTTACGGGCAAGGTGCGTGCGGATTCGCGTGCTCCTTCTGGCTATGAGCTGGACGTGGAAGACGTGAAGGTGCAGCAGGCCGTGAGCGCGGACGAGCCGTTTCCGATCACGCTGAAGGAGCACGGGCCCGACTTCCTGATGGAGCGTCGGCATTTGTGGATGCGGACCCCGCGGCAGAGCGCGATTCTTCGTGTGCGCGCCACGATTATGCGTGCGGCGCAGGAGTTCTTTGATACGCAGGACTTTACGCGTACCGATCCGCCCATCCTGACGCCTGCTGCGTGCGAAGGCACCAGCGAGCTGTTTGAGATGAAGTATTTCGACGAGGGCAACGCGTACCTGACGCAGAGCGGCCAGCTTTACATTGAGGCCACAGCGCTGGCGCTGGGCAAGGTGTACAGCTTTGGGCCGACGTTCCGCGCGGAGAAGAGCAAGACCCGCCGCCATCTGACTGAGTTCTGGATGATTGAGCCGGAAGTGGCTTATGCCGACCTGGACGATCTGATGAAGCTGGCCGAGGACTTCCTTTCGCACATTGTGATGCGCGTGTTGGAGAAGCATCGCATTGATCTGAAGACGATTACGGGCGGCGATGAGAAGGCGGCGAAGCTGGAGAAGATTCAGGCTCCGTTCCCGAAAATCAGCTACGACGAGGCGCACGCCATGCTGGAGAAGGCGTTTGCCGAGGGTGCGATCGAGAAGCCGCATGAGTATGGCGATGACTTTGGCGCACCGGACGAAACGTACATCAGCAACCAGTTTGATCGGCCGGTGATGGTGCATCGTTATCCGGCGGTGGTGAAGGCGTTTTACATGCAGCCCGATCCTGCTGATCCGACGAAGGCGCTTTGCGTGGATGTGTTGGCACCGGAGGGATACGGCGAGATCATTGGCGGGTCGCAGCGTATTGATAGCTATGACCTGCTGAAGGAGCGCATTCTGTCTCACGATCTGCCGCTCGAGGCGTTTGAGTGGTACCTGGATCTGCGCAAGTATGGTTCGGTTCCGCACAGTGGTTTTGGCATGGGCATTGAGCGGTGTGTGGCCTGGGTGTGCGGCTTGGAGCATGTTCGCGAGACGATTCCGTTTGCTCGTACGCTGAACCGGATTTATCCGTAAGCACTTATGCAACTGTTAATTTATGAGGCCGCGACGAACTTCGTTGCGGCCTTTGTGCTGCCCGGTGCAACGCACGGTTCGGCATCGGAATCCGTCTTACTACTGGTGTGACGTAGCGCGTGTCGCCAAGGGGGAAGATGACGGCACTTCGAAATGTGGCGGTGATTTCCATTGCGGCTTTAGGAACTGTCGCGTGGGCACAGGGGTCGCCCGTTGCGCGCATGGCAGAGAACGAGCGCCAGGCTCGTATCGATCTGAAGGAGCACTTTTCGTTTCTACTGCTGGAGCGCTCACCGCGTACGGGTGGCCATCTTTGGATGGAACGCGTTGTGGAAGTGGATGAAGGCAAAGTAGCTCGTCTTCTGCAGGTGGATGGCGTTCCGCTGTCAGCCGACGCCGCCGCAGCGGAACAACGGCGTCTTACCTCGCTTGCCAATGATCCTGAGGCTTTCCGAAGATTGAATGCGTCGGTGCAGGGTGATGAAAAGCATCTGGTTAGCCTGCTTGGCGCGCTGCCGTCGCAGTTTGTGTTGACGCCCGCGGGCAGCGCGAACGGTTGTTCGCAGTACAGCTTCAAGCCCAACCCTGCTTATCAGCCCGCAGGCATGGAGGAGAAGGTGCTGCATGCGATGGAAGGCACCGTCTCCATCAAGGAGCCTGAGGATCGGCTGTGTGAGTTGCAGAGCCGTATCGTGACCCCGGTTTCGTTCGGCTTCGGTTTGCTGGGTAAGGTGAACCAGGGTGGCACCGTCCAATTGCAGCGCAGGCAGGTTTCGCCCGAGACGTGGAAGAGTGTTCGGATGGTTGTGCACATGGATGGGAAGATTCTGTTGATGAAGAGTCTTACGCGCGACCAGGACGCCATTCGTAGCGAGATCAAGCTTGTGCCGCAACACATCTCGTTGCAACAGGCCGTGGATCTGACTCGCTGACACGTCGCAGGTATCTACGAAGATGCATGATTGTCCTCCACAGGCGGTGGGACCGTACCATCAACATGGGTAGGTGCGAGGGAACTGATGGCGAAGAAGCTGCGGGTGGGTGTTTTGTTTGGTGGGAGGTCGGGCGAGCATGAGGTGTCGTTGCGCTCGGGCGCTTCCATTCTGAATGCCATTGATCGCAGCAAGTATGAAGTTGTTCCCATTGGCATTGCCAAGACTGGTCAGTGGCTGGGCGCGGAGGATTCGAAGGCTCTGCTGGATGGCGTGACGGTGCCTGCGCTGACGGGGAAGAAGTCTTCCGCTTCAAAGAAAAAGGTGGAGAGCACCGGGCTTACGCTGCAGGCTTCGGCGGCAACGTCGACGGCTGCGCTGGATGTTGTGTTCCCGGTACTGCATGGCACATTTGGTGAGGATGGCACGATCCAGGGGATGCTGGAGCTGGCTGATGTCGCTTATGTGGGTTCGGGTGTGCTGGGTTCGTCCGTGGGCATGGACAAGGACGCCATGAAGAAGATGTTTGCCGCGGCGGGACTGCCCATTGTGAAGCATGTGACGCTGTTGCGCAGTGAATGGAAGGCGAGTCCGCGCAAGTGTGCCAGGCTGATTGAAGAGAAGTTGAAGTATCCCGTTTTTGTGAAGCCTGCGAACCTTGGTTCGTCCGTTGGCATCAGCAAGGTGCGCGAGCGCAAGGAGCTTGCGAAGGCCATGGATGAGGCGGCGCAGTTCGATCGCAAGATTGTGATTGAAGAGGGCGTGAGCGGCAACGGCAAGTTGAGAGGCAAGGGCAAGGCCCGAGAGCTTGAGATTGCGGTGTTGGGCAATGATGATCCCATTGCCAGTGTGGTGGGTGAGATTGTGCCGGATCGTGAGTTTTACGATTACGAGAGCAAGTACGACTCGACCAGCACGAGTGAGCCGGTGATCCCCGCGAAGATTACGAAGGCGCAGGCGAAGCAGTTGCGGCAGATGGCGATTGATGCGTTCAAGTCTTGCGATTGCAGCGGTCTGGCGCGTGTGGATTTCCTGTTGGAAGCGGCTGATCCGGCCAGCAAGAAAGAGCCGAAGATTTATCTCAACGAAGTGAATACGATGCCGGGCTTTACGTCGATCAGCATGTATCCGAAGCTGTGGGAGGCTACGGGTATTTCGTATGTTGAGTTGATTGATCGGCTGATTGCGCTGGGTGTGGAGCGGCACGACGAACGCAAGGCCACGAGCTTTACCAAGTGAGCGCCATGTTGAAAGTGATTCGCGCAGATGATGCAAAGATGACTGCGCCTGAGCCGGGATTGCGGCGGCAGGTGATGGCGACGACTGAGCCGATGATGCTGGTGCGGCATCGCATGGAAGCTGGTTGGGTGGGTGCTGCGCACTCGCATCCGCATGAGCAGTTGATCTACATTCTGAGTGGTGAGATTGCTCTTGTCGTCGATGGCGAGACGTACCTGCTGCACGCTGGCGATAGCGTGATGGTGCCGGGGGATGTGGTGCATCAGGCCTCGGCTGCGGTGGAGAGCGAAGTGCTGGATGTGTTCACGCCTGCGCGGGAAGACTATCGCTCGTAAGCGAAAGAAAGGGCCTCGCCCCGGACCAAGGCGAAGCCCTAAAGAGTTAAAGAACAAAACTAACGAGTTACTTTGCGAAGGTTTCCGCGGCTGCATTCACTTGCGCCGCGGTCATCGTATGTGGCGACAGCAGCACGCGATAGCGGAAGGTTGTTGTCTGCCCCTTCTCCACGGTGTAGTTCATGGGCGCGGCCTTGGTATCGAAGATGTGCGCGCCCAGCGGATTCGCGGCGAACAAGCCATAGCCGCGAGCGTGCCAGTAGGTTGGATAGCCGGGATTTCCCGGGTGATCCAGAATGGCAATTGCAGCCTGATGGCCTTCCGGATCATGTCCGTTGAGCACACACCAGCGGCCACGCGTGCTCCACACCGCATCGCCTTCTTTGCCTTCGCTGGTCAGGTAGACACCGGTGGCACCAGCGCCTGTGGCGCCTTCCACCTTTGTCTCTTTCCCGGAGGCGTCTACAAACACGCCGCCCTTTTCGTTGGCTGACTCAAGCCAGCGCGCCACGCGGATTCCGAGCACGCCTTCCTTGTCGTCTGTGAAGACGACCTTTTCGAGCGCCGTCAGCTTCGTCGTGCGATCAATCGTGCGCACATCGCCGTTCTGGCGGAAGACAAACGTTGTGGTTTCGCGCAGCAGCGCCTGACCGTTTGCTGCAATCCATGTGGATTCTGTTGTGAGGTCGCCTGAGTCCTTACCGGAGTGCGAGGAGACAATCTTCTCCTGCCGGATGGAACCCATGTGCGGCACCCGATCGCCGGTGATGGCGTCAGAGTTGTTCCAGAAGTCGAAGCCGTTTACGTTGCCGTAGTTGAACCACAGGCCCGCGTGGTGCGGGTGATCCTGCCGCTCACCGGCACGCGGCTCCAACGGGAAACCGCGTGTGACGGTGATGCCATCACTCAAGACCAGCGGATACAGCACTGGCTTCTTCAGCGATGTGGGCCAGATGTAGGACGTGAACGGTTTGCCATCGACGGTGACGTCCACGCGGCGCTTAGCCTCGTGAACGTCTACCTTTACTTCTGCTGCTGCAATCCCGGAGACCATAGTGGAGAGCATAGCCAACGCAACGAGCTTATACATAGGGCTGACCACCTGCCAGCACCTGCTGCTTCGCATCGTCAAACGTTACCTTCTTGCCGGTACGCATGGCCGCAATGCACATGCACAGCGCAATCGAGTGCGAATAACCCGCTTCAATGCTGGCGTTCGGCGTCTTGCGCGAACGGACACACTCCATCCAGTTGCGCATGTTGGCGACAGTCATGGGATCGCTGCCGGTGTTGGCTTCGTTGGAGACAGCTTCCGTGGCACCCAGAGAAAAGTCTTCCAGCAGGTTCGCCTTCATCTTCATCTCGGCTCCTGCCTTCGCCGTCAGGCCGCCTTCAGACGTCACCTTCTGCGTGTCCATGTTCAGCGCGCCGCCGTTGGAGTAATAGATCTCCTTCACGCCGCCCGCCGAGTTCGTTTGACGCGACGAGTACAGCACCTGGAAGCCCTTCTTGGGATCGTCCAGCGGGCCGTAATCAAACACGGCGGTCAACGTGTCCCAGTTCGTGCGGCCATCCTGCCACTGGTAGATGCCACCATTCGCTACCACGGAGCGCGGATGCGGATAGCCTGTGAACCAGTGCACGGTATCAATCTGGTGCACCAGCCATTGGTCAGGAATGCCCGATGAGAAGGGATAGAACAAGCGGAACTCAAGGTACTTACGCGCATTAAATGGCTCGTAAGGACGGTTCAGTAGGTAGCGCTTCCAGTCCGTGTCCTCTTCCTTGAGCAGTGGGACTACGTCCGGCCTGCGCCAGCGACCGGGCTGGTTCACATTCCAGGTCATCTCTACCATGTTGATTTCGCCGAACTTGCCGCTGCGGATGTAGTCATACGCACGCATGTAGCTGGGCGTGGAGCGACGCTGCGTTCCCACCTGCACAATCTTGCCTGTCTTGTGAACGGCGTTGCGGAACAAGACAGCATCTTCCATGCGGTCGGCCGTGGGCTTTTCGACATACGCATCGCGCCCGGCGTTCACAGCCGCCGCACCCATAATCGCGTGCTGAAAATCAGCCGTCGCAATCAGGACTGCATCCACGTCTTTGCGTGCATACAGTTCATCGGTATTGCGGCAGGTCTGAATTTTTGCGCCCGCCTTTTTCTCCACATAGGCCACGGCCTCTTCTCTGCGACGGCTCCACAGGTCAGCGACAGCGACAAACTCGAAGTTCATCGCCTTCTGATTGGCGGCAAACGCAGGAATCAGGGCGCCCTTCATGCGGTCGCCCGCGCCGATGATGGCCGTACGGACACGGTCATTCGCGCCCGGAATGGCGGCGTAGCTCTTTGCGCTCCATGCTGCAACTGCAGCCGCAGCCGCGCCACCGGCGATAAAATCGCGGCGGCTGGGCGTCATCTTCTTCGTTTCCGTCTGGCTCATTCGAAACGTCTCCATGCGTGCAAATCTTAACTATGGAACTGCGCCTGCTATTGTGATTGCTGGTTGCGCGTGCATTTCCATCCGCCGTTCTTGAGGCGGAATCAAAACGTTTCACAAACGCAAAACAAGAGTCTCGTCAGGCGAGAGGACTATAAGGACGCCACCGCCCAAGAGTCAAGGTCAGAGGGCCTAAGTCTGTCATCACAGGAAACGTACGCGCCTGCTGGAGGCCGTCATCCTGAGTGGAATCAACAGCGCGCGGAGTTCGTTTGGACTGTTGGTGCTCGCGGAACTACTTTAACTTGACCAGGATCGGTGTGTGATCGCTGGGCTTTTCCTGTCCACGCGGAATCTTGTCGATGACGCACGACTCCAGGCGCGGACGCAGCGTAGGCGATAACAGGAAGTGATCGATGCGGATGCCCCGGTTGCGTTCAAACGCCTGACGGAAGTAATCCCAGTAGGTGTAGGCGCCGGCTTCTTCAGGGTGCAGTGCGCGGAATGCATCCACCCATCCCATGGTCTGCATGGCGCGGTAGCGTTCGCGCGGCTCCGGTTGGAAGAGTGCATCGCGCACCCAGTTCGCGGGCTTGTCGCAATCAATGTCTTCGGGGATCACGTTGAAGTCGCCACCGATGATTGTGGGAATGGGGTCGTCCTTCCAGCGCATCATCTGGTGGATGAGTCGATCCATCCATCCGAGCTTGTAGATAAATTTCTCAGTGCCGATGGGATTGCCGTTCGGCAGATAGATGCAGACCACACGCAGCCGCTTTCCATCGGGCTCATCCAGGATGGCTTCGATGAAACGCGCGTGCGTATCTTCGTCGTCGCCGTCGAGCTTTGTGCTGACGGTTTCAATGGGCAGCTTCGAGAGGATGGCTACGCCGTTGTAACTCTTCTGGCCAATGGCTACAGATTCATAGCCCAGCGCTTTGAAGTCCATCGCTGGAAACTCCAGCGTCTTCAGTTCCTGCATCAGCAGCACGTCTGGTTGCTGCGCCTGAAGAAAGTCATGCGCATGCGTCATCCGCGCACGAATCGAATTTACATTCCAGCTTGCAATCAGCACTGTCTTGTTTCCCCGCCTTTGTCTTAACGATTGTCGCAAAATGCGGACGCAACACCAATGCGGTGACTGATTCTGAGCTATTCCTTTGCGGGTAACGTCGTCACGAATGCCTTGGCTGCGTCCAGCAACTGCTTGCGCACGGCATCATCTGCATAGACTGCTGCGGGCACACGCACCCATCCGTTCATTGGCTTGCCTGACATCATCTGCGTTACGCCCGGCAACGCCAGCGCCCATGCATCATTGCCTTTGCCTAACCGCACCAGCAGGTGCCCTACACGCGCGCCGCACAGCAGGTTGCCGCGATACATCCACGCCATGCCGCCGAACATTGCCTTGCGTGTTACGCGCAGATCTTCCAGCGCTTCTTCCACCATCGCTTCTAAGCCTGCGTCGCGCGCCATGCCAACCATCATGGCACACAAAAATTTACTGCGGTTCTTATGCCTTTTTTATGTGTAAAGCGAAATACTTTGGTTGTGGGCAAGGAACCGGATAGTCCGATCGTTGTCATGAAGTTTGGCGGTACATCGGTACAGGATGCGGCAGCAATCGGTCGCACTATCGAAATCGTCAACGGTCGTCGCAATCAGAAGATGCGTCCCGTGGTTGTTGTATCCGCCATGGCGCGAGTGACCGATCAATTGCTTGCAGCCGCGCAGGCTGCGGTCGAAAACGATCTTCCCAAGGCAATACTTATCTCCAATGTGTTGCGGAATCGTCATATTGAGACAGCGGCAGTTCTTGTTGGCAGGAAGCTCGCTCTTTTGATCCAGACGTTGGACAAACTCTTCGATCAACTGGATAACGTGCTCACCGGCATTGCTGCGGTTGGCGAACTTACGCCGCGTACGAGTGATCTTGTTGTCAGCTTTGGAGAACGACTTTCCAGCCTTATTGTGGCTCAGGCGTTTGAGCATCGTGGCATCAGCAGCGTGCATGTCGACGCGCGAAACTGCATCATTACGGACTCGCATTTCGGCAAGGCTTCACCGTTGAGTGAAGAAACCGATGCCGCGGTTAGCGAGCATGTCCTCTCTGTGGTGAATGCAAATGCGGTTGCCGTTCTTGGTGGTTTTATTGCATCCACGCGCAACGGCATTACGACGACGCTTGGGCGCGGTGGCAGCGACTATAGCGCAGCGCTTATTGGTGGCGCTCTTAACGCCGATGCGATCGAGATATGGACGGACGTCAACGGCGTTATGACGACCGATCCGCGCATCTGTCCTGGTGCGCTTCGTCTTCGGGCGATTAGCTTTGAAGAGGCTTCCGAGTTGGCTTATTTCGGTGCGAAGGTTCTTCACCCTGCGACCATTCTTCCTGCGGTGAAAAAGAACATTCCGGTCTGGGTGCTTAACTCGCACAACCCCGGTAATGAAGGCACTGTCATCACGGCAACGGCGACTGCGTCTTCCAGTCCGCTGAAGAGCATTGCGGTGAAACGGCATCTGGTTATCCTGCATATCGTTTCCCGCAGGCTGCTTGTCTCTCACCGTTTTCTGCGTGCGGTCTTTGAGGTGTTTGATCGCTACGATTGCTCGGTGAACATGGTGGCGACCAGCGAGATCAGCCTTTCCGTCACGCTGGATGCGGTGGAACATCTGGAAGCCATCCGCGAAGACCTGTCCAAGA
>Ga0206887_10070_pt2 | contig 23740 bp, 18 predicted proteins | sample Alteio_BWOrgHeat_89_FD_153248 | JGI IMG/M metagenome (GOLD analysis project Ga0206887, IMG submission 153248) | Enriched cells from forest soil in Barre Woods Harvard Forest LTER site, Petersham, Massachusetts, United States - Alteio_BWOrgHeat_Nextera3 ...
AGCACATTTTGCGCATTGATAGCAAAACCGGTGATATCAATTGTTTTATTACCGGTTGTATTATTTTTTATATTATTTGCATTATTAACGGCAGATTGGTTAGTTACCGTTTTTTCCTCTTTAGCAGAAATGCCTGAGGCTGCTATATTCATGTGGTCATGATGGTCAGTCGTAACAACCTGGCTAACCTGTGCGCCCTGCTCTTTATTATTTTTAACCTGGGCATTATGGTAATTAGCCGCCAGGCCTGTTGTTTCATTACTGGCCGCTTGTGTGTCTGGTCGAGCGTTTGCTGCGGTTATCTGCTGTTTTTTGCACCGACAGTTCCTGCACCAGGTTTGCTAATTGTGATTGCAATCCTGATATCTCATTTGAAACCTCTTTTGAATTCTTTGATTGCCTTTTGGCTTCATTTATCATTGTCTGGGCAAGTTCTATATTGCCGCTGTTTATGGCGTCCTTCGCCTGGCCTATTATATATTGTACAGATGCAACCATATCAAACCCCTCTGAATTTTTACCTGATGATTTGTATCAAGCCGGAAACCCTCGGTCAATCTAAAGCCCCCGGATAGAGCCTATTATATCATAAAAAGGTTAATAAAAGATTAACAAAAAAGCAAGATATATAAAAAATCTTCTAAAGATCCCTATAAAAACTATGCTTTTATATCAGTTGGTTATGCGATAACATACTTTTTAAGCCAGAAATTAACCTATCATATTGGCAAGAACTTTCCCACCCAGGGCCACGTTCTTTTCTGAAAGGAAGTTGGAGTTAACGGCCCGGGGGCCATATCCCTTGAATATATCGAGTAAAGCTCCTTTTATATTATTGGCTTCCGCCTTGCCACGCTGGCTTGCCAGCATATTGATCGTAATGTTGGGTTCCTGCTGGTTTTGGATGATCAGCAGCCTTGAGCCATTCATGGAAGGGGTCTTTTCATCAAGGCTTGCTTCATTCAAACTATAGGAAACCAGTTGTGCCATGGCTTTTGCATCTTCGGCTGAAATGTCATTTTTGATCTTCACAACTATGGAGGGATACAATATATCCCGATGTTCCGGGGCAGAGCGCACGGCAACCGTGTGGCTAAGTGGAATATCCTTGCGGAACCAGTGTGTGGCAGGAACTTCGGTGAGCTTAAGCATGTCGGTATGCTGCCAGCCGTTTATCTCGCCCAGTTTTTGCTGTAGAGAAGCGTTGAGCTGTTCGGTATCACCATTGATCTTGCGGATATGATAAGCATCAAAAGAAGTGAATGGTAAATGCATGTTTCGGTTTATCAGCACCCGCGCAGTTGCTGGGTCTTTGCCTATGCTATTAGCAAGCTCTGCATAAAACCTGCCAATATCCTGAGAGTTTATCAGGTCAGGTGTATTTACTATCAATAATGGCAAAATTCCCCCTTACAGTATTTTTAGCCTTTCTGCTTGGTCATTACCTTGACCATTTTCTTTTTCGCCGGGTCCCAGTGATATTGGGTGACGATTATTTTTGTGCCGGTGGTGATGATATCACCATTTTCCATATGCAGGACATCATAGCCATTCTTCAGCGCATCGCCCATTATTTCCTGGCATGATTCAACATAAGCATCATCGCCCAGAAAATCCTGGTCTTCAGCGGGGGTTAGGTTTTTTGGGATAGAATTTATCATTTCTTTCATTGAGCTGGCCATATTTTTACCCGTCATTTTTACCGTTGTTTTTGCGGAAACTGTCGAAGCTTACCACATTCGAGATGTTTTTTCCATTGTCAACTTTAGGTTTCTTCGAGTTTGTGCTTTTCGGGGTTTCTTCCTCGGCCTCGGGCAGGCTGAATTGCAGCCCAAAACGAACACTTGGGTCAACGAACGAAGTCATTGAATTAAAAGGGATAGTCAGGTTCTGCTTCACATGGTCGAAGCTTAAAACTATCGAAAAATACTTCTCCTCAACCTCCAGGTCAAAGAACTGGTGCTGCACCACAATGGTCATTTCATCCGGGTATTTCTTGCGCAGTTCATCGGCTATCATCACGCCCGCAGCGCCGGTCTTGAACGTTATAAAAAAATGATGTTCTCCGGGCAGGCCGTTCTTCTGCACGTGTTTTAACGTTTTGCGCACCACGGCATGCATTGCATCATCAATCAGTTCCGCGTAATCTATTTCGTTCTTATCCATATTATCCGTAATTCGTTGTGGTGATATTATTGGGTAAATATACAAGTTCAAGCTCTTTCTAGTTCTCAGTGCTCAGTTCACAGTTCTCAGTGAAACTTTTCTAAAAACTGAACACTGAGAACTGACGACTCTACTCCAATCCTACCAGAGCTTTTGCATAATCGGAAGCCTCAAAATCCTTCAGATCGTCAATTCCCTCGCCAACACCCACCGCATATATCGGGACCTTGACCGAATCTGCAATGGCAACCACAACGCCGCCTTTGGCAGAGCCATCAAGCTTGGTGATGATGATACCCGTGACATTCGCAATTTCCTTGAACACTTCAGCCTGCGAAATTGCATTCTGTCCGGTAGTTGAATCGAGCGCCAGAATTATCTCATGCGGAATTTTTTCATCAATTTTTTTCAGCACGCGGATTATTTTTGCCAATTCTTCCATCAGCCCTTTTTTATTTTGCAGGCGGCCGGCGGTGTCTATCATTAATATATCCATGTTTTCTTTCACTGCTGCCTGATAGGCCTGATATGCAACTGATGCCGGGTCTGCGTTATCTGCGCCGGAAAAAAACCTATTGCCACTACGTTCAACCCACCTTTCAAGCTGTTGCGCTGCGGCGGCGCGGAATGTATCACAAGCAGCTACCATAGTTTTTTTACCCTGGGCAGAGGCCTGGTTCGCCAGCTTGCCGATGCTCGTGGTTTTACCGGTGCCGTTAACCCCAACAAAAATTATCACATGCGGTTTATGTTCCGCGGAAAAAAGCGGCAGCGGCTTTGCAAATGGCTTTAATATCGTTTCGATTTCTGCGGCCAGCGCAATCTTGGTTTCTTCCTCGGTAACCTCTTTACCAAACCGTGTCCTTGCAAAATCAGCGATTATCCGGCTCGAGAGTTTTGGCCCCATATCTGCCATTATCAGCGCTTCCTCAAGCTGTTCCAGCGCCGCATCATCCAGTTTGCGCTTGGTGAACACCGCACCCAGGTTGGTCGAGGTCTTTGACAGACCATGTTTTAATTTTTTAAAGAACGACATCTCAATCCTGCTCAAAATATTTTTTTAATTTAGCGAACGCATCAGACCGGTGGGATATTTTATATTTCTCCTCTCTGTCAATTTCTGCGAAGGTCTTATCCATACCATCCGCTACGAAAATGGCATCATAGCCAAACCCTTTATCGCCTTTTGGTGGAAATTGTAAAGTTCCAAAAACCTTGCCGGTGAAGTTGATCGTTTTGCCCATATCATCACAAAGCGAAAGCACGCAGGTGAAATTAGCTTTTAGTTTTGCTTTTTCTGCCACGCTTAAATTCCCTCTGGTCTTTATTCCAGCTGCAATAAGCTCATTTTCAACCCGCTGCATCGCAAAATTAAAATCGCGCTCGCCACCCGGAACTTTTTCTGCCCAGTTTGCCGATATTACACCCGGCGCACCATCCAAAGCCTCAACCTCCAGCCCGGAATCATCTGAAAGGCTCAAGACCCCCGTGTGGGTTGCGTAATATCTCGATTTTATCTCTGCATTCTCGATGAATGTATCGCCGGTTTCCTCCGGCTCTGTGAACGGGAATTCACCTGCGGCCACAACCTCAATTTCAAACGGCGAGAGAAGCAGGCTGATCTCTTTTATCTTGCCTTTATTATTACTAGCTATCACCAGCTTTTTTTTCTCAAAGAATTTCATTTTCGGTGGCATTAATTACAAAATCCAGATTTATAGCCTTAAGGTGCAAAGGGCAATATCTCTTTTGAACTGTTCTCTTTTGGGAAAGTTATAACATATATCGATTTTTCAGGTTTTTCAGCCAGCACCGCAGCAGGTGTGGTAGGTTGTATGTGTCGTTTTTATAACGGTAATGGTTGGAATCTAAAAAATAATTAACTAGATAGACTCAACAGGCCCTAGGATATTTTTTTTAAAATATACTTAAGTATAATTCGGCTATATTGAGATGCGGGATCATAATTAAATAATGGAATCATAAATTTACCAGCATGAATAAAGTTGAAAAACTCAACATTTCCGCAATATGCAGCCGGGCACTACGCTCAACTGCGTTGGTTGGGTTGCTTGGTCCCACCATCATCGGCGCCTATGCCCCACGGGCAAGGGCGGCGTGCACTGGCGGTGGCAGCCCATATATGCCCGCAAGCGGTGATACTGTTAACTGTACGGGCACCATTAGTTCAGCGGTTATAGCCAGTCAAGATACTGTGCATGTAAACCTGAACTCAGCCACTGATAATTCTTATATAGCTTTTCTACCATCATCCGGCAGCACCATTACGCTGAACGGCACCAGCTCTATCACCGGGCCCGGCTCTTATGATATTAGCCTCCTAAGTTCTGATAATAATGTAATTACATTAAATGATTCAAGCGCCCTCCATACTACTGCAGGGGGCACATATGCCTTAAGTCTTTATAATTCCTCCCACAATTCTATCAATTTGAACGACACCAGCTCCATTATAAACTCTGGCTCCGGTCCGAGCAAACGCGGAATTCTTATTAACGGCTACACAGGCTCAAATTATAATGCGGTAACACTGAATGGCGGTTCGATATCATCTACTGGTGGGGGGTACGGAACTTACGGGATATTGGTTGCCGGCCACTCAGCTCATAACACAATCACCGTTGAAAATGGCAGCTCTATAACGGGTGATTTCGCTGGCATCTGGATAAATTCTGCTGCTCAGGCAGATGTTACGCTGGATGGAACCAGCTCAGCAGTCACAATAACCGGCTCTAATGGGCCAGCCATCCATTTCGGCGATAATGATGATAATTTTCATATAGCCGGCGCTGTTACCATTCATGGCAATGTAACAGGCGGTGCCGGAACTGATACGTTGACACTTAATGATGCAACCCTTGCACTTGATAGCACCAAAAGCATAAGCGGGTTTGAAAATATCAATCTTTCAGGTGCTAACATAATAAATGGCGGCGGAACAATTGTTGGTAGCGCTAATTTAATAACTGCCAGCGGTTCACTCACCTTGAATGGCACCACCAATATTTCCACCACCGCAGATAACGCCTATGGCATTGGGGTGTCTTCCCATAACGGCAACACCATCACCCTTAACGATACCAGCTCCATCCACACCACCGGCATAGGCTCTTACGGCATCTCATTAGCTAACTCCGATGCAACCACTATTGATCTGAATGGCGGGTCTATAACAACTACTGGCGCGGGTGCTGAAGGCATAAAAATTTATTCCCCTGGCGCTACCACCCTTACTACCATCACGGTAGAAAATGGCAGTTCTATAAATGCAGATGTTGCGATATTCGAGGACATCAACAGCCGCATAAACCTAACGTTGGACGGCACTTCTAGCGCTGTCACCTTAAACGGCACTAGCGGCACGGCGATACAGTTCGGTAATTTTATTGACACCGTAAATATCACCGGGGATGTTACCCTCCATGGCAGCGTTCATGCCGGTTACAGTGGCGGTGGTGCAGATAGATTATTCATTACCGATGCAACGCTCACCTTAGGTACCGGTAATGTTATTAACCAGTTTGAGAATATAAACCTGTACGGTGATAATAAAATATATGGCGGCGGAACTATTTCCGGAACGGCAACCATTAAAACAAACGCCGGCTCGTTAGAATTAAATAACTCCACGGTCATCTCGGCCACAGATACCGCAGGCGTTAACTCAGTCACCCATTCCAATAACGATATAACCCTCAATGGTTCCAGCTCTATCTCTGCAATCGGTGATGGGGTGCATGGCATTTACCTGTTTAACCACTCTGACAACAACACCATTACATTGAACTCAACCAGCTCCATCACCACCTCTGGTAATGGCTCGCATGGCGTGAACATAAACAATTCATCAACCTATAACTACCTCACATTGCATGGCAGCAGTTCTATCTCAGCCGGCGGTAATGGTTCACATGACATATATATAGGCTCCAGTTCAGACCATAGCCAGGTGAGCCTGTACGATTCAAGCCATCTACATACCGTATTGTCTGATTCTGTTTACATTAAAAACAGCAGCTATAATTCTATAGCACTGCATAATAGTAGCTACATATACACCAGCGGTTATGGTGGTCGTGGTATAGTTGTTCAAGGTGCCAGCAGTAGTAATAACGACATAACCTTAAGTGATAGCAGCTACATTTTGATCGCCAGGGGAGGGAGTTCCAGCGGTATAGCGCTTCTAGGTGCGCATGATGGCACTATCACATTAAATAACACATCCCACATAAACACCTCAAAAACTAGTTCATTTGGCATCTCTTTAGTTGGTGCTGCAAACAACACCATAACACTTAACGGCACCAGCGCTATTACAGCCACCCATGCCCACGGCATTAATTTTAATGATAGTGATGACAACACAATAATATTGAACGGTGGAACCATAGTTTCCGGAGCAGGCAATAATGCGATAAATCTTGTTACCGGCTCCACCGGAAATAGCATCACCATTGAGAACGGCAGCACCATAAGCGGTAACGTTGGTATCTACATGACAAATGACAGCTCAGCGGGTGTTACGCTAAACGGTAGCACTTCTGCTGTTTCTGTAACGGGCACCAGCGGCCAGGCTATTAGATTTGGCAGTTCTGCAGACCATTTTAATATATTAGGTGCTGTTACCATAAACGGCGATGTTCATGGTGGACTTGGAACTGACATTCTCAACATAACAGATTCAACACTTACTTTAACAGGTACCCATACAGTTGATGGATTCAATAATATAAACCTATACGGTGACAATAAGATATATGGCGGTGCAAGCATTGTGGGAGCAATGAATGCAAAATCAAATAGTGGTTCGTTAGGACTATACAATGCGACGGCGATCTCTGTAACCAGCACCGCAGGAGACTCTGGTGTCAACCTATACAACCGTAACAATAATACGATAACTCTTAATGATACCAGCTCAATTTCAGCTAACTCAACCCACACATATGGAATATATGGCCACAATGCTGATAGCAACACCATAGTACTTAATGATCACTCTTCTATCTCAGCCAATACATTCGCAACGGATGGGATATTCCTGGAGAACGGTTCGGATTTTAACAACATAGCCCTGAATGATTATTCCCATATATATGCATCAGGTTCCAACTCTCAAGGAATAATCACCCATAGTTCCTCCCATAACCATGTAGTATTAAATAACTCCAGCTATATAGAAACAGCCGGTGATAATGGAAAGGGCGTAAACTTCCAGGTTTCCACTTATAATTATTTAACGTTAAATAATTCCAGCTCCATATCAACAAGCGGATCTGGTGCAGATGCTATAGCTCTTTATAGTGCTAGCCATAACACTGTTGTTTTGAATAACGCTGCCACTGTATCCACAACTAATAATTATGCGTCAGGCGTTTCCCTGGGATTTGCTTACAATAATACCATCACTCTGAATAACACCAGCCATGTTTCAACCGCCGGGAACCATGCTTATGGCATGGCGCTTAGCACCTCCGCCAACAATAATATCAATTTGAATAATACCAGCCAGATCACAACTTCAGGAGATCAGTCGCACGGCATCCTATTGAACAATTCTACTTCCAATACCATTACGCTAAATGGCGGTTCTATAGCCGCAAGTGGAACTGATTCATATGGCATAAAAATATACTCACCAGGATCATCCACGCTTAATACAATAACTGTAGAAAATGGAAGCTCTATCAATGGTACAATAGGTGTTGGTTCTGATATCAACAGCAGAACAGACATTACGTTGGACGGAACTTCGTCTGCGGTTGGTATAACTGGTACAGGTGGCACGGCGATAGACTTTAGCACTTTGAATGATACGCTAAGCCTGGCAGGCACCGTGAATATCACCGGTAACGTCAACGGCAATGCCGGAACCGACACGCTTAACATCGGCACTTCAACCATCAATATCAACACCGGCAAATCGATAAACGGGTTTGAGAACGTTAACATCACTGGCACCTCCCACTTCAACGGTGATCTCAATGCAGCCGGCGATAACATAACCTCCGGCAGCGGCAGCAACTTCCACGTGAACGGCTTCTTTGAGGCCACATCCTTCACCGTTGGCAGCAATGCGGAATTCGGCGGTAACAATACATTCACCGGAAATTTAATTGTAGGTAATGCAGTTGTAGGTAACAACGCCACGCTGGCTCCAGGTAATTCCATCGGACATATAAGCGTGGTTGGCAATTTAACATTCACCACCGGCTCGATATTTGAAGTTGAGGTTGCCGGTTCCACTGGTGATACAGTAAGCGCAACCGGTGATATAACTATCCAGCCGGGTGTTACGCTGGATGTCACTCCGCTCAGCGCCTTCTCCGGCAGCTTTGATTTCCTGACCGCCGGCGGCACACTTACCGGCACATTTGATACTGTTAACCTGAACGGTGGCCTTGTAACAACGGTAGTATATGGCCCGACCACCGCCTCTTTCGGTGCCCCTACACTGGTAGTGTTCAACACCTCATCAATTAACGCAATGAGCATCGCAAGCGCACAAAGCGGGTTGTTGTTTGCGGATGCGATTTCAGATGAGTCTGCAAATGGCGCGCTCGAAAAAGGCAAATATGTCTGGGGTAAGGGCATTTACCGCAACACCAACCATGATACGAGCGGTGGTTATAACGGGTTCGTCAATAACACTTACGGCACAGCGCTGGGAGGTGATTATGAATTATCAGATAACTGGAAGGTCGGTCTGTCACTTGCCAACCTTGAGAACGGCAGCAATGTAAAACAAAGCCCGGATAAGACCAACGGTAATTCCACACTCGCTGCCCTTTATGGAACTTATACACATTCTATAAATAAGGTTGATGCCTTTGCTACGTTGGGCGTTCTCGGCGGCTATGATTCATTCAGCAGCAAACGCACCGTTTCCAATAGCGGTGTTACATCTGAGGCGAAAGCAGATTCCACTGCCTACCAATCCGGCACTATGGCGCAGGTTGGTGTGAAAGCGCCTGTCAATAAAAACTGGAACATCATGCCGAAGCTTGGCATCTCATACATCAATGTTGATGTGAATGGTTATGGCGAGAAGAATGGCGGGCTGGCGGGTATCAATGTGAATGATTACAGTTTCGGAACGCTGAAGACCTCCGAAGGCGTTTCGGTGTATAATAAGAACGGCTTCACCATGCTTGATGATGTTAAAGTATTGCCACGCGCAGACGTAAGTATTTCTCAGGAATATGCCGCAACCGGGCGGAATGTTGATGGAAGTTTCAGCACCGGTAGTCCGTTCAGCACCAGGCTGGATAATTCCGATAATAAATTTATCAGTACTGGATTTGGCGCTGATTTTATTATATCAGATACATTAACCGGTTATCTGAACTACGAGCATTCCTTCGGCAGTGATGAGAGCAGGGACGATGCGAAACTAGGCATCAGCAAAAAATTCTAGGGGTTGGAATGAACAACATACAAATAGTAGGCGATAGCACCAGGCAGCAGCCAGTTCAGCAGAAACCTGCCGACCCTCGATACTACCTGAAATTCTCCGACAGCTTTATTGCATGGATGAACGAAATAAATTCTTCCATCGTCTTCACCACTTACGAGGCTGGCAAGATAGTCATGGTCGGCCCCAGCCTAACCCAGGCCAAATTCGCCGTATCTGAGCGTACCTTCGGCCGCGCGATGGCAATGGCAATGACCAATGACGGCTTCCTGCTTTCAATGCAGCACCGTGTTTGGCGCTTCCAGAACTGCCTTCCGCTTGGCACCAAAACCGAGGATAACTGGGACAGGCTATACCTGCCGCGTGAATGCCACGTTACCGGCGCGGTTGATGTGCATGATATCGCCATCGATAAAAATAAAAGGCTGCTTGCGGTCATAACTTTATATAACTGCATCGCTGAATTAAATGAGCTCGGTAATTTCAACCCGATATGGAAACCAAAATTCATTGACGGAATAGTAAATCAGGACAGGTGCCATTTGAATGGTTTCTGCATGGTGAATGATGAAGTTAAATATGCAACCATCACCGCTCCAAGCAATATTGCGAATGGCTGGCGCGAGAACCGCAAGGAAGGCGGGCAGGTGATAGATGTCACCAATGATGAGGTCATTATCTCCGGCCTGGCAATGCCGCATTCACCGCGTTTTTACAAAGACAAGCTCTGGCTGCTTGAAGCGGGAACCGGCTGGTTTGGCTGGGTTGATACCAAAAAAGGCAAGTTCAACCGGCTGGCATGGGTTCCAGGTTTTGCCCGCGGCCTGCGCTTCTCGGGTGATTATGCATTGGTCGGTTTATCAAAGCCGCGCAATAAAATTTTTGAAGGATTGCCGCTTGATGACGAGTTGAAAAAAAATAACAAACAACCTGAGGCCGGCATTTATCTGATAAATTTAAAAACCGGCGCCATCCAGGCCACCATGAACATTGATGGTTCTGTCGGCGAGATATATGATGTTGGCGTTCTACCCGATACCCGTGCACCATTCCTCGCTGGCACTACAGGTATTGAAGACAAGAAATTTGTTTTTCTGGGGCCGGATTCCACGAAAAAGATCAGCTAAACTATACTACGTTTCTTTACAGATATTTTTAACTTCTCCATAAGCAGCTCCACATCTTTTTCGTTTATCAGCCCCTTTTTAGTCATGATGTTCAGGAACTTTTCTTTCTCACCATCACTGAAGGCGCGCTTCTGGTCTATGCGGTCTAGGAAGAAGCAATAAGCCAGACCTCCACCGCAACTGACCAACCTGTCATCTGCCGGGATAAGGTCTTTTATGGCTTTTGTTTTTTTGTCAATATCGCAATCTGCTGAAAGTTTTTTCTTATCCAGTAGGCACATCATTGGAAGCACAAAGTCAGGATCAATCGGATCTTTCATATCGCAATTGCTTATTTTTTTTAGAAGATTACCGCCATTAAGATCAACACCTACATATTCCTTACCATAGAACATTCCCTTTTTTTTCTTGGCGTGGTCTTCATTCAGTGATGCGGCAACCCTCGACATATAGGCCGTGAACTCGGTCACGCCTCCAGGAGTTTCAAAATTTTTTGCTTTAAGCTTTGAAATTGTTTGTTCCAGCACCTCAACGAAATGTGGTTTTGAGATCTTATATTTATTTTCGCTCTTATTGCTCAGGTGTTTATTATTCATAAAATGCAGATGGTCTTTACCAACATTTTCATAATTTGTCCTTATCTTCCGAACATGTCCATTAAAATGTTTTTGTAGCTGCGCCGCAGCAGGTTCATTACCAAGCTCTCTAAGCATTGCCATGCCCATTTCGACCTTGTCGGTGATAGCCAACTCTGTTTTGAAATTGAGTTGAAAATCTTTAATGGTTATGGGTTTGCCTTGCTTAGGCCCCGACCTGTAAATTAAGGATTGCTGTATAATAGATCCGATATTGTCTTGAAAAGATTCACTTTTAAGTCTTTCACTAAAACCGCTCAACCGGAAAAGGCTTTTAGGCGATCCATCTGATACAGAATCTACAAAACTCTTTTTCGATACTTTTTTCTTTTTATCATCTTCATCATCTTCCTTGGCAAGGGAAGAGAACATTGTTCTTATATAAGCATACCGCCCATCTTTTTCGTTTAACTCTTCTATTAAGGTGGTTCTTTTTTCTTTTAGTTTATTGAAGAATTCCTGGGTCAGCCCCTTGCAGTTCTCAAAATCTGCGTAAACAAAACTTCTGGCCTTATTACTATCAAGCTTTAATACCAAAAACTCATCAAATGTGCAGTTGGTGAATTTGACATGTCCTACATTCACCTCAAATTTCTCCAGGTCAAGCCCGCGGAAATCAACACCATTGATAATTATCTGTTTAGATCTTTCCACCTTGAGGTTCTTTATATCACTAAGCGATTTCCCGATCCGTATCGCCATTTCAACAGGCGCTATTTTGGTGAGGGCGGGAAGCTCATTTAACCCGCTGAAATATTTTCCATTGGCGATAGTATGCCCTGTTTTTTCCTTGGAGATATCGCAGCATGTATCAAAGGCTTTTGTGAAGTAGGAGTCCTTTAGTTCAGTAGATAAATTCTTCGCTGCAAAATGGTTTTTTATACTCTGGCCATTACCATATCCACGTAGATAATTATTTATAGTTTGCCAATCTTGCTTATCAAACATTAGCTCATCCCCTATCTTGAACTGTGCCTGATTGTAACATAAAAAGGTTAATAAACTATTAAGTTCTAAACATTTTCCCTTTACGCAGGCAGTTTTTTGTATAATATATTGATCTAAAGTGCTTTTTTGCCAAAATGTACAATTAACCATTTATTAACCTTTTTATGCTATAATAAGCTAATAAATATTGGCACTGGTTGTTCAGTGTAACAGGGGAATTTTGCTTGGCTATCGACAATAATAAATATAAGGAACTGTCTTTTTATTCTTTCTCGAACAGGGGAGAGGTAGATAAATTGATGGCCATGAGCAAGGTGAGTTATGACAATGGAGCGGTCATCATAAAACACGAACTTCGTGCTGATAAAGCAGATACCGGTTTCCAGGCAGATTATAATCATATATTTGAAAGCTGCGCATATAAACGGCTCGAAAAGATGGGCCAGCTTGCCCCCTCATTCAGTAATATTTTCCAGACCCGCCTTAAACACACAGACCATGTGGTGAATATAGCCACAAAAATATGCCGGGCCATGGGTCTTGATGAAGATAGCACCAATCTCACCCGTGCCATCTGCATAAGCCATGATATAGGCCACGCACCCTTCTCACACGAAGGTGAAGAAGCATTCAATGAAGCGATGAATGAGTTTGACGGCAGGTGGGACCATGACAATTTCGGCATAGAACTTATTCTGAAATATGCAAAGAACAATAAAGGCGGCAAAGGCATACCTATAACCTTGGCAGCCGTTGAAGGGCTGGTGAAGCGCTTCAAAGTATTCACTGACGACACATCAGCGCTTAACCATTTCAACCGAAGTTATAAGGAGCTGGGAGATGATATAAACCAGTTCAAGACTCACTTAAGCCTTGATAAACGGAACAGCGCCGAGGGGCAGATAGCCTCAATTTCAGATTGGGTGGCCTTCACCGCATCAGATATCCGCGATACGCTTTTGATGAAACTCCATTCAGAGAGACCTTCAGAGGTGAGAGAATTTTTTGACAAACTTTCTGATGCATTCCCTTCTGCAAAAGCCATGTGGAAAGAGAAGCAGGAGGAAATGTTGGCAAAAGCCACCGAAGGAAATCGGGAGAAAAGGAAGGATTACCTCGCACTATATGAGAACCTTCTAGATCAGTGCTGCGAAAATATTGAAACACTTCTGCTAAAGGATGTGCTGGATAATTCACTTAAGAATTTCAATGATAATAAAGATGAAATGAAGACGGCAAGCGATATAAGGAACGCAAAAGGTCCGATGATAACCGTTTCAGACGAGATGTATAAAGAACTCCACGAATTGCACAAATTCTATGAGGAGAATGTTTACAGTACCATCCGCGAGAAACATGTTGATACAAAGCTGCTGATGAGCCGTTTCATGAAACTTATCCATAGCGCGTTTGAGACTGGTAATGAGATGATAGATATAGAGCCGGAATGGAAAGAAAAATTCAATTCAGCAGTTAACGGTGTTAAAGGCGGGCCGAAGGAAAAACTGAAGAAGCTTGAGGTCGTAGCTGCGTTCATAACCACAAAATATACAGATGTGGATGTTATGAAGATGATAAAGGGCCTGGACAATATTTTTTATAATGAAAATATAGCCAACAAGGCAGATGGTATATACCCTATCGAACTTAAACCTATCACGAACATAAACCACGAGGGTAAAGAAAGTATAAGGGGTAATGATATCCTGCGTGTTCTGAATGAAATAAATGATAGAAAGAAGCAGCCTAGGGGAAAGTTAATAAGCTAGTTCAGATGGTTTTATGATCAGGTGACCTGTTTACCTTCACCAGGTCACTACCTAGGGAAAACGAGGTATTCGGCAAAAGGCCGGTTATATACAGGTTATTTTTTTTCTCAGACTCAACCTTATTATCCAAGGCAGACTTGCAATATTTTTTCAGCGTAGCCCTATATTTCTGTGAGCTCTGTGCTATCATAGCCTCTACCGTTTTTTCATTGAGGTTGATCTCTGCTATATTCGCAGGCCTCAGGTCTTGGTCTTCCCTCTTCTCGTAAAACAACAGCGGGACCTTGTGCTCGAACTCAAGTTCTAAAACTCCCTGCACGAACATTGCCTGGAACAGCCCGTTATAACCAGGGCTTTTGCATTTGGTCAATTCGGGGGTTTTGGCATAGTAAACCACCGCCTTTATATTTTTTACCGATTTTAAATTTACCAGGCTTTCCGTTACCATAGGGCTTGACCCGTCAAGCTTATTGGTCCTGTCATAATAACCCTGCTGGTCAGCCGCTATCAACTCCCACGATCTTTCAAGTGCCTGAAGCGCCTCTTTATTCTTTTGTTCGCTTATATCGGTTGGGATACCATGGGCGCCTAATTTTTGATATACGTTCCAGAAGGTCTTTTGTAGGTCATCCGTTTCTTCGAAAATAGATTTCTCTTTTATAGTTATTTTATCGTTATAGGTACGATAAAGATTCCTTATTATATTCGGCGCGGTATATAAAAAATCTGCATCCCGTGCGTCAAAAACCATCCCTGCGCTGCAAGTAGAATTGATAGAAAAAAGCCTCATCGGAGTGTCAGTTTTTATCTGCGAACATGGAAGGCGCACCAAAAACTCCTCTTTCTTTGTAGATACATAATGCTGAATCTCAAATTTTGGAAACTCAGTTCCATCAAGCCTGCTGCGAGTTTCCATCATATGCCCCATCGCATAACCACTAGCGAGCAGCTTGCCTATATTCTCATCTAACGGTTTCAAAATATTATTCATATCATTTCCCGCCTGCAACCCCAAAGAACTTCAGTATCTCATTCACCGCTTTTTTAAATCCGATCAGCGCCATGCAAGTATCAGGGCGTTCCCACGCGCTTATACTTTCCCGGTCAAGCTTGCAGCCCAGTGCCGCTTCGGAATATTGCAACAATGTTTTATGATAGCGCTGGTTACTTTTTTTAATGGCATCAGAAATTATATCTTTATCCAGCTCAACTTCTTTAATTGTTGGCATAGAAAAATCATGAGCCTTGTTTTTCTGGTAAAACACCAGCGGAACCTCATGGTCGAATTCTGCGGCTAAAAACCCTTTCAAAACCACTGCCTGAAGCAGCCCGTTATATTTATAGCTATTACAAGGCTCTATATTCGCGTTTTCCGAACAATAAATAACCGCCTTTATATTTCTCACATCCTGCACATTCACCAGGCTTTCGGTCACCATTGGGTTGTGCTTATCAGACGTGCGGCTTTTTTTATAATAATGCTCGTGATCAGCGCCTATCAATTCCCATGATCTATCTATTGCCATAAGCGCCAATTTATTCCTCTGTTCACTTATATCTGTTGAGATATAGCGATAGAGAAGTCCTGTTGGATTATTAAAACTACGAACCCCTTGTATCGCATCAGTTTCAGGAAAAACAGATTGTTTATTTAACCGTAGCTCCATATTAAGGTCGTAGTTGTTATAAATTATATTCGGTGCCGTATATATAAAATCCACATCACGCGCATCTATCATGAACCCTGTTTTACTGACGATCTTGTCGGAAAAAAGCTTCATCGGAACATCGTTCTTTATTTGTGAGCATGGCAGGTGTTTTAAAAAATATTCCCCTCCTTTTTCCGTTAGTAGTTTATAACGATATTTTTCAAAAACCTCCGGATAATTGTCACGCAGATCGTGCATTCTTTCCATTAAATGGCAAAGCATATAGCCGCTTTCAAACAGCTTACCCATAGTTTCATTCAACGGTTTCAAAATACCATTCATATCGTTAAAACCTGTAAGAAAATTCTGTCTGCCGTGCTTTTTCCGGTAACAATGCTTTATAACGTAGCCTGTATTCCTTGGAGATATCCTCACCCAAAGCCGCGCTGCAATAATCTGTGATGTGAGCTATCGCGTGGTGGTTAGATTTTGCCAAGGCTTCTACCACTTTGTTTTTTTCCAGCACAACTTGTTTAAGTTCCGGGCAGGTGGTTATGTCGGTCAGTTTTGTCCTTTCATAATGAATTATTGGAACATCCAGCCCGAAATCTTTTTTGAGGATACCTTTGGTCACAACCGCGGCCATCAAACCTTTTTCAGTCTTGGGGGTTATCGGCCCGTAACCGATATGCTTATCGGCATCATACACAACAATAGCTTTTATCTTGCTCATCCCGCGGACATTCAAAAGGCTTTCTGTCATCATCGGGGCTGTATCTTCTACATTATAGGTCAGTTTGTAATGCGCTTTCATTCCCTCTGCAAAACTTCCCTTGCCGCGGATAAGTTCCCAGTGATGTTCCATCGCTTTTTTGCACCTGTCGCTATGTTCCCTGTCTGAAAAAACCTCCAGCGTCAGGAGGGGGTCTTTCTTGCCATCGGCCTTCGCTAATATCTTTTCCAGCATCTGCATATCTCCGCCCTGCGCTGCATAAAGGCTTTTATCAATATGTTCCGCTCTTATGGTTATTTCCTCAGGGCCAGCAACATCCTTGTTAAAACACAGGCGGTGCGATACATAAACATAGCCAACATCATTGCCATCTATCATCAAACCCACATTATTCCACAGGTCAAAGAGCTTCATCGGGAAGCCTTGCTTTATAGATGATACCGGCATGGCTGGATAACCCGGGATGGAAGATGTCATGTCGACACGGAAAGGGGAATATTCACCTGACTTCTGGTTATTTATTTTCTTTAAAACATTGTAGAGATATGAATCTTTGTCGGCGAAATCAAAACCATGTTCAAACATATGAACGAATGCAAGGTTGCCTTCATACAGCTTTTTTATAGCATCATCGGGAGGGGAGAACTTGGCTTTCATTGCGCTGTTGCCGTCATAGTTCCTGTCGACAAAATCTTTCGGCATGTCATCAAAAAGGCAGCCCACCATGCAAAAATCTTTTTCTTTTCTCTTTTCCCTTACGGCCGCAAAAACTTTATCTGCAACATTATCAAACGTTCCATTAGTTATTTCAGATATCCTTTCAATGCCTAGCCCCACCCTGATCCCGGCTTGTTTTAGTTCATAATTATTTCCCCAGGTCAGCTTGCCGGAGTTCTTTAGATCCCGGCACTCTTGCTTATGTTTACTATAGTTGTTTATGAGCTCCCTAAGGTGCTCCATAGCTTGAGTAAGAACTCCTTCCCCCAGGAATTTTTTTGCCGCAGAGTCATATACATTTTGTTCCTCACCTTCCGGTGTCCTCCCAAAAATACCCTGTATCATCTGATAGGTGATAACATGTTTCATAGAATCCACCTCTTCTTTATCGGGTGAAAATGTATCAAGTTTAGATTTATTGCTGACGGAAATTACGGAAAAGGTGAAGTTGTTGTTGGGCCTCATTTTATCAAAATCCACATTGACCAGGATCTCAGCTTTAGCCTTAAGATTATTTGCAGGCATTGCTGGCAGCAGGACATTATAAGCCATCTTTGCCCCTGTCAGTTCTTCCAGCCGCGTGAATATTTCCCCGAAAATATTGTCCAAATTATATTTTACAACATACAGCTTACCATTACTGTCAAAATCATGGTGTATATAAAAATTCATCCGGTTATGGTTGGCCTTATTGGCCGCGAATCTTGATAAAAACCCCTCTGTATAACTCTCACTCATCAAACCCGCATTATTTGCACATTACTATGCTTATGATTATAGCATAAAAAGGTTAACGAATGGTTAATGCCGGCACATTAACTAACCCATTGAAATATCTGAAAACTATTAGACTTTCCCGCCTAACCTATTGATATGTAATAAACGCCCGCCCGTTAATCATTTGTTAACGTTTTCGTGTTATAATATGGCATGGCCTATTCAGGAAAAATATTTCCGAACAAAAAAGCTGTTGCCAACGCGCGCGGCTATCAATCCATCACGCCGGAAGTCGGCGTGTTGATGGGGGCGATGTCATGAGTTTCAGCGCAGGGTTAAAATATAAACCAGTATTAAACAAAGATATCGCGGGTATCTTGGATAAAGTCGGGCTGGTGCATATGTTCGAGTTCTCGGTGGATAAGCAGAATCACGATTACCTCGGCAATTTAAGTTCAGCAGTTTCAGGAAAAGCCAGCGGTGCGTGCACCCGGTTTGGTGAGCATAGGGATTTCTACAATAAGAAAAATGGTCTTCTGGAGGTTGTGGCGACCTCAACCATAAAACAAAAATATCCTTTTGAGTTGTTCTCTCATTCAAACGTGGGAGTATTGATAAACCCTGAAAAAGCACAGTTTATTTATCTTTCACACAAAGATGTAGGCTCATGTCTCTCAGATTTTAAAAATAGAACGGTTCGTATTTTAGGCTCAATACACCCTCTGATGGATGAGGTGAATTGTGGAGAAGAAGTATACCAACAAACTAAAGGAATTTTGTCCATACCCATGAAAAGAAGTGACGTTGATAGTAAAAAACTGGATACGTTTTTTAAAAATGAATTCATGAATGAATATGATAACCAGCGAAAAATGGGAAAATTTCTCAAGCCGCTCCGCTATAATGAAATAGGCATAAGCTTCCCAAAAGAGGCTGTTGAGGCGGTTATCATTTATTCAGATGAAAAGTCACAATTCAACATAGGCTACGATAAGAGCCAGGGAAAAAATAATGTGGTAAGCGGTGTTATGCTGGCGAATCTTTTCATAGAGGGTGTGCAGCAGAAATCAGGAAAGAAACTTCCATTGATACATTACGACCTAAAACTTTCTGGAAAGACCAGTTTCAACGAGGTGGAAATTGAGAATAGAAAAGTAGTAAATATCCTTAATAAAGACCCATACACAAAGGCGCATTATAAGGATCTATTGGGAAAGGACTATGTGCAGAACATGATCCTCGGTAAAACAGATATAATAATGGATGGTGTGTGATGAGATACACCACCGGCCTTACATATAAAACTAACTTGAACCGGGACATTGCTGGTATCCTTGATAAGGTTGGGCTGGTGCATATGTTCGAGTTCTCGGTGGATAAGCAGAATCATGATTGCCTCAGCAATTTAAGTTCCGCGGTTTCAGGAAAAGCCAGCGGCGGATGCAGTGAATTTGGTACGGAAAGGGATTTTTATAATGAAGAAAATGGGATGCTGGAAGCTGTTGCCACTTCAACCATAAAACAAAAATATTCTTTTACTTTGTTTTCCCAGTCAAATGTGGGGCTATTGATAAATCCTGAAAAAGCGAAATTTGTTTATCTTGCGTATATGGATGTACACTCAGTGATTGGAGACAGAAGAATTAGTATCTCACAGTACGAGGATCCGATAATTGACCGAATAAATTGTGGGGAAGAAGGGTATAAAGATAGCGCTCTTACTATTGTACCTATCCAAAGAAGCAAAGTTGACAACGAAACCCTCGCGATGTTTTTTAAAAATGAATTTATGAAGGGATATAAAAAACATACCATGTTTGGAGCATCCTCTGGTGTAATTCCCTATAATGAAATAGGCATAAACTTTCCAAAAGAGGCCGTTGAGGCGGTTATTCTTCATTCGCATAGCGAATCTGAATTCAACATAGGTTATGCTCAAAGCCAGGGGAAAAATAATGAAATAAGCGGTGTGATGCTGGCGAATCTTTTCATAGAAGATGTGCAGCAGAAATCAGGGAGGAAACTTCCATTGATACATTACAACCTTACCCTTTCCGACAAAGCAAATTTCAACGAGGTGGAGATAGACAACAAAAAAGTGGCGAAAGTTCTTAATGACGACCCGAACACAAGGGCACATTATGAAAGGTTGCTGGGTCAGCAACGCGTGCAGAATATGATCTTCGGCAAGGGCAATTGGGGGATAAAATGAATTACACCACCGGCCTTACATATAAGCCTGTGATCTCCAGAGATATAAAACATCTTCTGGTGCAGGGTGCGTTGGCGCATATGTTCGAGTTCAGGACAAACGATATAATGTTCAGGGAAAAGAAACCGCCGAACTATCGTGATTATGATATGTTTGGGAATTTTGCCAATGCCTTCCTGGGCAAGGCCACCGGGCCTTATTCAGATTGCAGGATAAGTGGTAAAAAGCATTTATTTTTTAGTGAAGCGAGGAATATGCTACAGGCGCTGCCATGCAGCGGCATAAAAGCCGGCTTCCCTATGGAGCTTTTTGATAAATTTTCAAATGTCGGTGTGCTTCTTGATCCGAAAAAAATAGATATTCTTGCCATGCAGACCAACGATACCTATTCACAGGTGCAGCACAACAAGAACATAACCCTGAACCATGACAATATATTTGGTGATGAGATCCTGAAGAATGCAAATTTTGATGACGCCATTATAGCAAAGCTCCATGGCCGCGCTATCATTCCGTTGCAAAGAACAGAGGAAAAACATCGGCAGCTTCAATCATTATTCAAGGAACATTTCTGGGATCTTTATTCCGGCGGGATAGTGCCTGCTGAAGAAGGTTTCCGCGATAACATTACTTCTGCGGTAGGAAAAAGCATGGATTTCCCCGGCATACCGATGGTAACAGAGATACTGGCGAATGTTCCACCACATGCGATAAAAGGGATAATCATATATTCAAACCATAAAATCGATAGAACTGCTTATGACTCTTCATCCCACGGCGATTCCGGCATATTCAACCTCAAGGGCATCATGCTGGCAAACCTGCTCAAGGAGCGGATAAAGCAGGGAAGTGGCGTTGAACTTCCGGTGCTGCACTATCACTCGAACTTAAAGATAGAAGCTGACCCTGCAAAAGAAAATTCAAATATAAGTTTCACCGCCCCTTCGATAAAAGAGGTAAAACTGGAGCCTGGAAAAATAACAAATGTGCTGGAGGCGGTTCCGGAAGTAAGAAAGCTATATGAGCATTATCTCGGGCAGGGACATGTGCAAAATATGGTGCTGGGCAAAGGAGATGTGGGGATAAAATGAATTACACCGCAGGCCTTACATATAAATCAAGGATGTCCAAGGGCATCAAAGAACTGCTGTCGCAAGGCGCTCTGGTGCACATGTTCGAGTTCGAAACGGGTACCGTCAGGCCGTCATATATCAAGAACACGGATGAGAACCCGGATAGACTCCTTAATCTTGCGAATGCATTTCTGGGAAAAAACACCGGAAGTTATACGACCTACAGAAAGAAATTGTTTTTTAACGAAGAAAAACAAATATTGCAGGCGCTGCCATGCAGTGGGATTAAAACCGGATTCCCTATGTTCCTCTACCGTGACAGGTCAAATGTGGGCGTTTTGCTTGATCCGGAGAAAGTAAAATTCCTCGCTGTCCAGACGCGCGATAGTTATTCAGAAATAACCGGTGATGATAAAATAAAGATGCTCAGGAATAATACTTTTGATGATGAGAAATTAAGGAAAGCTAATTTCAACACTACCCGCTCAGATGAAAAACATGCGGTTATACCATCAGAAAGGTCGGAGAGAAAAAGCCAGGAACTTTATGGCATATTCAAAAAACATTTCTGGGATCTTTATTCCGGCGGCCTTGCCCCGGGAGAAAAAGGCTTCATGAAAAATATCAGGAAGGCCGCGAAAAAAAACTGTAGGGAAAATGGCACGATATCCATGCTGACGGAAATATTGGTTAATGTTCCGGCCGATGCGATAAAAGGGATTGTTGTTTATTCGATCAATAAAAGTTGTGATGTTGATTATGATAAAAGCAAACACCGGGGAAATGGTTATTTTGACATACAAGGTGTAATGCTTGCGAATCTTTTCAAGGAATATATCCAGGCTGAAAAAGGGCTTGAACTGCCGATAATACATTATCATTCCAACTTTTCTTACACATTCTGGCCGGATGAAAAGATTTCAGCCCCTGTAATAAGGGAGGTGAATCTGGAGAGTAGAAAGATAGCATCGGCGCTGCAGGAAAACTATGCGCTATACTGCACTTATGAACATTATATTGGGGCAGAGCGCACAAAGAACCTGGCGCTCGGCAGAACAGCCGGTATGGCTCTGGGGGGTGGGGTATGAGCTACAGCACCGGCCTAAAATATAAACCAATGTCCCACGGCATCAAAGAACTCCTTTCACAGGTTGCACTGGTGCATATGTTTGAGTTCCAAACCGACAGATATGCTTATCTTCTAAACAATTTAAGTGATGCGGTTTCCGGAAAAAGCGGTGCGGCATGCAGCTCTTATAATATGAGAAGTTTTTACAACGAGGAAAACGGCCTGCTGGAGGCCATTCCTACCACAACCGTTAAACAGGATTATCCGTTTAAATTATTTGATGCGCAATCGAATGTAGGTTTGCTGATAAACCCTGAAAAGGTGCAATTTATTTATATTGCTGAGAGGGATGCATTTTCAACTGTACTTGATGACCACAGAATGGTGGAAATTGCTTCGTGGAGTGGAACCCAGGCTATCAACCACGCAAATATAGGCGGAGCAAATAAGTTACACGGGCACAAGAGCATTCGCGCACCTTTTGAAAGAACTAAAGAAGACAGCGCACAGCTCATCAAGGTTTTCAATAATGAATTCATGGATAAATATAAAAGTATAAAGGATCGCGGTATACCAGATTCATGTTTTAAATTTAATGAAATAGGCATCAACTTACCAAAAGAGGCCATTGAAGCGGTGGTCATTTATTCTTACGGCCAGTCGAAGGCGGCTATGGGCTATGATAAATGCCATGGTGAAAAGAATAAAATAAACGGCGTTATGCTGGCAAATCTTTTTATAAACAACGTGCAGCAAAGATGTGGGGTAGAGCTACCATTGTTGCATTACGATTTAAAAGCGTCCGGTAAAACGAATTTCAACGAAGTGGAAATTCAAAACAAAAAAGTGATCAATACCCTCAATAATGACCCGGAGATAAAAGCACTATATGAATATTGCCTTGGAAAGGAACGCGTTCAGAACATGATTCTCGGCAAAACCGGTTTTGGAACAGGAGGCCCGTCATGAGCTACAGCACTGGCCTTAAATATAAACCAATATTAAGCGGGAATATCGCAGATATACTGGATAAGGTCGGGCTGGTGCATATGTTTGAGTTTTCGTCCTGTTCACGGCAACTTGGAGACCCGGCACGGGTTGAGGGTGGAAGTTTCCTAGGAAATTTGGTTTCTGCGGTTGCAGGAAAAAGTACTGGTCTATGCAGTGTATATCAAAACAGAGATCTTTATAATCAGGAAAAAGGTTTGTTTGAGTGCCTCGCCACTTCAACCGTTAAGCGGGAACATCCTTTTAAATTATTTGGTCTTTCAAATGTCGGATTGTTGGTAAATCCCGAGAAGGTAAAATTTGTTTTCATTTCATTTGAAGATATAGATTCACATATTTTTGGTGAAAAAGTTTATCTTAAAGATAAACCTGAAAACTCTCTGATCAACACCTTAAATTTAGGGGAAAAAGGCTATAAAAACGCTGAAAATAACATCGTTGTTCCAATACAAAGAACTGAAGCTGAAGAAGAAAATCTTAGC
>Ga0206887_10071_pt1 | contig 23647 bp, 21 predicted proteins | sample Alteio_BWOrgHeat_89_FD_153248 | JGI IMG/M metagenome (GOLD analysis project Ga0206887, IMG submission 153248) | Enriched cells from forest soil in Barre Woods Harvard Forest LTER site, Petersham, Massachusetts, United States - Alteio_BWOrgHeat_Nextera3 ...
CACTGCCATTTGATGCGCACGCCGGAGAATAAATATGCTTTTGATTTTGCGAGCTGGTAGATGCGCTCGGGAGAGAAACAAACTTTCGAGCCGAATATCTCCTCATCAGGATGGAAGGTGACCTTGGTGCCGGAGCCTTTGCCGGTTGAAGGCTTGGAAGAAATTTTATCTATCGCGTGGCCTTTGGAATAATTCTGGTTGTAAAGTTTGCCGTTGCGCAGAACCTCAACTTCAAAAGATGATGAAAGGGCGTTCACCACGGAAATGCCCACACCGTGCAGCCCGCCAGAGGTTGCGTAAGCCTTGTTGGAGAATTTCCCGCCGGAATGGAGCATGGTGAGGATGACCTCAAGCGCGGATTTGTCAGGATATTTCGGGTGCTTATCAACCGGGATGCCACGGCCGTTATCGGCGATCATCAGGGTTTTGCTGTCTATCAGGTGGATCACTATTTCAGTGGCGTGGCCTGCGACGGCTTCATCCATTGAGTTATCAAGAACCTCACCAACCAGATGGTGGTAAGCAGAAACATCGGTTCCGCCGATATACATACCGGGGCGTTTGCGAACCGCCTCAAGTCCTTCCAGAACCTCAATATCTTTAGCGGAGTAGGAGTCATCACCCTGGGGAGATGCCTTGGTTTTTGCGGCTTTCGCGGGGGTGTTGCCTTGTTTCGACTCTGCTGCCTTGGGATTTAGTTGAGAGAATAAATCTTCCATAATTTTCTTGAAGCTGGTTTTGAATTATACTATAAACTTTTTGCTTATAAAATTTTTTATAAACAGATATTCAATCAATACAAGGGATTTCCATGACTGAGAATAAAAATAATAAGTTAATCATCATCGGCCTTGCTGTTCTTACACTCGGCCAGGCAGCTTATATAGGAACCCACGGCAGCAGCCTGGGCAACGGCGCGATGAAAAGAACTTATAGCGGCGATGTTATTGCTAAAGTTAACGGCACTCCTATCCACGAAGAAGAGATCCGCGAAAGATTGGATTTCATCACCGGTGGCAAAGGCTCTTCCATCAGCCTTGATAATATTGACGAAAAAGGCCTTGAAGCACTTGCGCGTGAAGTTTATGTACAGAACCTTGTGCTTGAAAAAGCTGTTGAGTCTGGCGTTCAGAAAGACCCTGACCTTAAAAACAAGATCGCAAGCCTGGTGAACACTATCTATAAGGAAAAATTCCTTGAGAAGATCGCCAAGAAAGATGTTACTGACGAAATGGTCAAAAAAACTTATGACCAGTTGGTTTCAAAAGCGAAAACCTCCAAGCAATATCACGTTGAGCACATTCTTGTGAAAACTGAAGATGAAGCTAAAGAGATCAAAAAGAAACTTGATGCAGGCAGCAAATTTGAAGATCTTGCCCGCCTTGATTCTATAGATAAACCTTCTGCCGAAAAAGGTGGTGACCTTGGTTATATCTTCCCTGACGAGTTCGTTCCTGAGTTCGCAGCTGAAGTTAAAAAACTTAACAAAGGCGAAACCTCAAACCCAGTTAAATCTGAGTTCGGCTGGCATATCATAAAGGTTGAGGACAGCAAAAACGCTGAGATCGTTCCTTTCGAAGATGCTAAACCAAGGATCGAAAAACAGCTTGGCTCTGAATCAGTTAAAAAGTTTGTTGATGATATCTCAAAAGACCTGAAAATCGAAGTTATCAAAAAACCTGCTGCTCCGGCTGCCGCTGCTGATAAAGCCGCTACTCCGGCAAAAGCACCAGCTGCTGCCAAAGCTGCTGCTAAAACTGATAAGAAATAGTACCGCTGGTACTTAGTACATAGTACTTGGTACTTTGGTAGATTAGGAAAGCCGGGTTAAGATGCCCGGCTTTTTTTATGGGTGGAATCCCGCCGTCGCCCCGCATTCATTGCGGGGTCTAGCGGGTGACGATAAGTTTATACGAGGTTTACTGCACGACTGGGCCCCGCAACAAGTGCGGGGTGACGGCGGGCGGAGCAATGACGGCGCTCCCTCTCCTTGCAAAGCAGGGCGAGGGGGCAAACAGTTTGCCGCCCGATCTACAAAAAAACCAGCGAATCAGGGCATTTATGCGAAAAGCATAAAAAAGTCTGGAAAACTCGGGATTTCTACACTAAATAAGAGCCGGAACGGGAAACCTGACCAAGGCTTTAAGAACTAACCGGATAGCAAAAACCTAATGACAACAAACAATACAGATATCGCCGCCTTTGCAGTTGAAGAAGCGCTTAAAGCCGGTGCGGATGATGCAGACTGCGTGGTGGTTGAAAGCCGCGATACTTCGCTACGCACGCGCCTGAAGGAATTTGAGAATATCGAAGGCTCGGAATCGCGCGACCTGGGTATCCGCGTTTTTTTGAAGGGCGCAAAAGGTTACCAGACGGCGATAATATCAACCAATAATTTGCTGAAGAATAATTTGAGCCAAACCGTACAGCGCGCTATAGATGCCGCAAAACTGGCTCCCGCAGACGAACACACCAAACTTGCCGAAAGCGGCGAATATACAAAAACGATAAAAGACCTGCAAATATATGACGATAAAGAAGTGAGCGCGAACAAGCTGAAGGACTGGGCGCTTGAAGCTGAAAGCGCAGCGCTTGCGGTCAAAGGCGTTACAAATTCCGAAGGGGCGGAAGCCTCTTACACCACAGATGAAACGGTGATGGTGACCTCAAAAGGTTTCGTAGGGAGTTACAAAAGTTCGGGCTACAGCGTTTCGGTTTCGGTGATCGCGGGCGCTGACAATCTGATGGAAACCGATTATGAATATTGCTACACACGTTTCCTTGAGGATCTGGTGAACCCCTCTGAGATAGGCCGCAAAGCTGGTGAATTAACAGTGCGCAAGCTGAACCCGCGCAAAATAAAAACCTGCAAGGTTCCTATCATCTACGATAAAAAAGTTTCAAAATCATTCCTGTCTTCGCTGTGCTCTGGCATCAACGGCTCGAGCATCGTGAAAAAATCGAGCTTCCTGAGCGATAAAATGGGGCAGCAGATATTCCCGGCCGGGATAGATATAATCGACGACCCGAAAATCCTGCGCGCACTTTCAACCGAACCGTTCGACGCGGAAGGTTTCGAGGCGGAAAAAATGTTCCTGGTGAAAGACGGCGTTTTGCAGAACTGGATATTAGACCTGCGCACCGCAAGCAAACTCGGCCTGAAAAGCAACGCACGCGCAAGCCGCGGAATTTCATCCGCCCCCTCGCCTTCCTCCACCAATGTTTATATGAATGCCGGCAATGTTACGCCGGAGAGTTTGATAAAAGATGTGAAAGAAGGATTATATTTAACTGACGCATTCGGCATGGGCATGAACGGCGTTACCGGCGATTACAGCCAGGGCGCGGCCGGATTCTGGATCGAAAATGGCGAGCTGACCTATCCGGTTTCTGAAATAACCATCGCGGGGAATATGCTCGATATGTTCAAGAACATCACCGTGGCGAATGACCTGGAGATGCGCTATGCGAAGAACGCACCGACATTGCGCGTGGATGGGATGACGATTGCGGGCACATAGTCCCTCACTTTAAAAACGCTTACGCTTATTTTAAAGTGGTTATAGTTTTGACAAAAATTTTCAGGGAACGGCCCTGAAAATTTTAGACGCTGCCGCTTTTTATTTTGTTTTTTAAACTTTTTAAACCCCATCCATAGTTTGTCTTTCTGAATTTTAGAATAAGTGTTGGTTGGGATTCTGGCGTTCGCCAGAATGACAGCATGGGATTTGTCATTCTGAACTTGATTCAGAATCCCAACAAATAACTTATTGCGTAGCAATTCAAAATCATTAAATTACCACGATGAAATTCACCATACATAAAACTTCTGGTTCTGCGCGTACTGGCGTTATTGAAACCGCGCATGGCGCGATACAAACGCCGGTGTTCATGCCGGTTGGGACGGCGGCTACGGTGAAGGCGCTTTCGGTGGATGACCTGAAAGAAATTGGCGCGGAGATTATTCTGGGAAATACTTATCATTTAATGCTGCGGCCGGGAGCGGAGCGGGTTGAGCGGCTGGGCGGCCTGCATAAATTCATGAACTGGGATGGGCCGATACTTACCGATTCCGGCGGGTTCCAGGTGATGAGCCTGAGCAAGATACGCAAGATCACCGAGGCGGGAGTAAAATTCCAGAGCCATATTGATGGCACGGAATATATGCTTTCGCCGGAACGCTCGATCGAAATCCAGCACAAGCTCGGCGCGACGATCACGATGATATTTGACGAGTGCACGCCCTTCCCGGCTACGCATGATGTGGCGCGGGAATCTATGGAACTGAGTTTGCGCTGGGCGAAGCGCAGCAAGGATGCTTATGTGGAGCGCCCGGGTTATGGCCTGTTCGGCATTGTGCAGGGTAGTGTTTATGAAGACCTGCGCAGGATTTCAGCGGAGGGCTTGAAGGCTATCGGGTTTGATGGGATGGCAATTGGCGGCCTGGCGGTTGGCGAAGGGCAGGATATGATGTTCAAAACTTTGGAACATACGGTGCCGCATCTGCCAACGGATAAGCCGCGCTACTTAATGGGCGTGGGCAAGCCGCTTGATATAATCGGCGCGGTGATGCGCGGGGTGGATATGTTCGATTGCGTGCTGCCGACCCGCAACGCACGCAACGGACAGATATTCACCAAGCAGGGCGCGATAAATATCACCAATGCGAAATATGCGGATGATGCGAGTGTTATTGACCCGAACGGCGGGATAAGCGCGCTGACGAAATATTCCAAGGCCTATCTGCACCATTTAATTAAGGCGAATGAAATTCTGGGCTGCATGTTATGCACCAGGATAAATATTTATTTCTATGTGAACATGATGCGCGAAATTCGTGCGGCAATTGCAGCGGGGCAGCTGGAGGAATATTACGAGGGGATGCGGAAGGTTTTTGTGAAGGAAGAAGCTGAGATGTAAAACGTTCCCGTCATGTCGAGGAGCCACTTCGGCGACGCGGCTATCCACGGCGCCTGGATTGCCGCGGCCTCAAGTGGAGGCCGCGCAATGACGGCATGGTATGTATCTCAATGGGATATATGCAGTTATATGCACAACTGGGCCCCGCAACAAGTGCGGGGTGGCAGTGGGTGGGGACAGACAGGGATAAAACCCGCCCAACCCTTCAATATACTTAGCTTTTTCAAAGCTTTACTTAATCGGGTTTTCGTGGTATGATAGCTTATGTTAATTAACTGAGAGATTTTCTATGAGTGGAGCAGATTTTGCACAACAGGCCAATATAGCGCAACAGGCGCATAAGGCTGGCAGCAAGGGTACGTCAATAGATGTTAACTCTAATTTTGGCAGAAATGCAGAAGGCGCAACAACAATTATGCACGGCGGCACACCTGATTATATCGCGAACGGCGCGCAATCTGCCGGAGGCGGTGGTGATTCCTCAGCTGCAAGTGGCGGTGGTGGTGGCGGTGGCGATTCTTCAGCCGCAGCGGGAGCCGGGCTTGCAAGCGCTGGGGTTACAGCACAAGGTATGGCGAACGTAAACAACATAAGCATGGGCGGCGGTGCCGGGTTATGGACAGGCAGGATGGCAGCCTCCCCGGGTGATGACGGCGGCCGCGGGATGTAAAGCGGCGGTCTGAGGATAATTGCCGGCCGCGCAGATCAGGCGGATATCTGGGGAAATAAGTGGTAGTGTATCAGTTTATTTTTAATCTTCCCAGCCCCATGCCTGACTTCCCCGCGAAGGCGGGGATCCATTATAAACCAATATAGCAAGCCGTATTTGGAGCGATGGGTCCCTGCCTTCGCAGGGGAAGCGGTAGGGGAATGGACTTTGGAAAATTCAAACTGAAACACTACCAATGGGCGGTTTGAGGTGGTGAAAAAAAAGTGAAACTGATATACTGGCAAATGAGCGAATATGTTGCATCTCGACAAAAAGACCTATGACCTGGTCAAAGATATAAAATTTTCAAAATATTTTAGCAGTCGAAATGGGATAGGAGAGAACCTGGGAGCGCTTTTTCGCGGGATAGAAATCGCCTTGAACAAGCCCTTGCCAACCCCACGCCAAAATAATAATTACAAAGGATATACATTTTATACTGAAAACTCCAAATCTATCGGGGGCAGCAAAATGCGCGTTTCCGTGGAGAGGTTGGATGCCACCGTGCAACATTGGGGATATCCGGATTGGCAGGAATTTGCGAAGATACATGATATTGAGTTCTCTGTTTTTTCAAGCGTGGAAAAGCTTTGGGCAAAAAATATACAGGCCAAAACAGTTGAGAAGGTAACCACAGAGGAGCCAACAGCGGCAACAGGCATAACCATCATGATAAAATCACACGAAGAGGAAGCTCACAGGTTCTCTAAACAAAATGCCGGATGGAAACCAACTGCCGCACATTATATAGAGGTGGCTTTCCGACGGGAGGATGGGAAGAGATCCCAATTGGGAAAAATCAAAGTTATAGACGACCTGCAACTTGACATAAAATTTAAAAGCCTGAGCAACCGCTTAAATAAGCTTGACCCTAAAAGTGGAAAGGCTGAATATCAAAAAGAACTCAAGGACTGGTTAAACGAGAACCGGCGCAGCGGCATGGATATTAATTGACCGTTACGGTTTTGTTTAGCAACACCGGGATCAGGACGCAGGGGTGATGGTGGTGAAGCAGGAAAAAATTGCCGGGTTTGGGGTGTGCAAAAATTGCCGGGTTTGCTGGGTTTCAGAGTTATCTAAAAATAAACATCTAATTTTAAACGATTTTTCTTAAAATTCTATTATGGCACGGTTCTGGCTTACTTAACCGGCTATATTAATGGAATTAAGTAATAATCATGGATGTTGGATTAATTGCATACGGCGCAGAGAGGAATTACCTGGAAAGGCTTAACCTGGTTGCCAATAATATCGCCAATGTCAATACCGCCGGCTTCAAGGGCGACCTTGCGGTGCACCTGCCATCTGTGAACGCGGGCAGCCACAAACAAAGCCCCCTTCCCCTGATGAGGGTTGCGCTTGACAGCTCACAGGGCGCACTAAAGGAAACCAACAGGCAGCTTGATGTTGCCATCGAAGGCAATGGATATTTCCAGGTCGACACGCCCCTGGGGCCGCGCTTCACAAGGTCTGGCTCGTTCGTGGTGGATTCAGAAGGACAGATAGTTACCAAAGAAGGCTATACGCTGACCGGTGATGGCGGCGCGCTTACGCTGCAACCGACAGATAACGTGCTGAAAATAGGCTCGAACGGCGAGATATATGCAATGACCGAAACCGGCCCGCAACTGCGCGGAACCATCGGGATATATAAATTCTCCGACCCAAGCGGGTTGCAGAAAGTTGGCAATTCATATTTCACAAGCTCTGCCGGCCCAGAGAACGCGGTGGTGAACGATGATTATAAAGTTGCACAGGGAATGCTCGAAGATTCGAACGTGAACTCAATGAGAGAGATGACCGAGATGATAGAGATAAACCGTAATACGGAAATGCTGAGCAAGATCATAAGTAATAATAATACGTTGCTGAAAGACGCGGTGAACAGGATAGCTGCGAAGAATTAATTAGGTGAGAGGTTACAGGTTAGAGGTGAGAGGAAGTAAGTGATTGGGCTCTGGTTATAATAATTTAGCCCTCACCTGTAACCTCTAACCCCTAACCTCAAAATTTAAGGAGTAAGTTTTATGATGAGAACATTAGCGATAGCAGCAACCGGGATGCAGGCACAGGAGCTGAATGTCGAGGTTATCTCGAACAACATCGCCAACCTGAACACCACCGGATATAAACGCAGGATAGCAGCATTCCAGGATCTCCTGTATCAGAGCATCAACCGCGATGTGGGCGCACAGACCACCGTTGGCGGTAACATGGCACCGGTCGGGAGCCAGATAGGTTTGGGTGTGAAGGACGCAGGGATATATAAAGATAACGGCCAGGGCTCATTGACCCAGACCAACAACACCTATGACATTGCCATCCAGGGGCGCGGGTTTTTTCAGATCACAGATTCAAGCGGTAACGTTTTTTACACCAGGGCGGGAACTTTTAACCCGAACCAGGATGGCCTTCTGGTTGACCCACAAGGCTTCACGCTCGATCCATCGATCACCATCCCGAATGATGCGATATCGGTTACGATCAACCCGCAGGGTGAGGTGCTGGCAGTTACTGATACAAGCAAGGCAGCCACTAACCTTGGGCGGATAACACTGGTGAATTTCGTTAACGAATCCGGCCTGAGGCCGGTGGGGAACAACAATTTGGTTGAAACGCAGGCATCCGGCACGCCGCTGATATCAAACCCGGGTGAAGCGGGATATGGTACTTTGCAGGAAGGGTTCCTGGAGGCATCTAACGTGGACGCAGTGAAGGAGATCACCAGCCTTATCACCGCGCAGAGGGCCTATGAGCTGAACTCAAAAGTGGTAACAACGGGCGACGAGATAATGAAGACGATCACCAGTATGGTAACGTAAGATAGGGGTTAGGGATAGATCATGAAAAATTGGGTGAAAATATTGTTTATGGCGCTGGTGCTGGTTTCGGCAAAGGCGCAGGCCGCGAACCTGCAACCGGAAACACTCAACGACCCGGTGTTCAATGAGCTTATCGAAAGCCCTTCTGAGGAAGTTAGCAGCGATGATGCCAAGCTTGACCGGGAAAATAGCCAGGATATCAGGCTGAATGCAGCCAATAACGAAATGAACGTTAACGACCCGCTGGCAGAAGCGCCGGTGAACGGGGTGGTGATGCCGAAAAAAGTTGCGGCTAAAAAAGCTGAGCCGGTAGTGAAAAGATTTTTGCTGGGCAATAGTGATGCAGCTATCCGTGATGAAATTTCTGAACAGGTGAATGAAAAAAATATCGGCGTTTCTGATGTGAATTTCAAACGTGTCGGCGGCACCAGGGTTTTTGGCATGGAGCAGGTAAAAAAAGTTATCCTGAGCCAGAAGTTCGCCATCCAGCATCTTGATATAAATAAAGATTCTGAAGAATTCACCGCTATCGTAAAACCGCAGATCGGGGCTTTTGAAATTGAGGTTTCAGGGAAATTCTCGGCCGGGATAAAAATTCCGCTGATCGCTAAAACGGTAAATAAAGGCAATACCATAACCCAGGAAGATATAGAGCTGAAGATATATCCGAAGAATAAACTAACCGATGATTCGATCGTGAATGTGAGCGACCTTATCGGCAAATCAGCGACCAAAGTTCTGACCAAAGGCACCGCAGTTAAAAAAGACGATGTAAAAACCGCCCTGCTCATCCGGAAGAATGCAACCGTATCGGCAATTTACCGCAATAATAATATCGAGATAAAAGCACTGGCCATTGCGCAGGAAGATGGCAGCGTTGGCGATATTATAAACCTGAAAAATTATGATACCGGGAAAGGATTCAAGGCAATGGTGAAGGAAGATGGAAGCGTTGCGATAGAGATAAATAATGGCGGCATGGCACTTAATTACGCAGCCTCAACCAACGTGAATTAATTTTAATTATTAGTGGGTTGTTATGAAAACTTTAGGTAATAAATTAATTGTGGCATCAGGAGTCCTCCTGCTGGCATCGTGCTCGACTTCGCAGATGGACAGGCTGGGCTGGCTGGGCAATCAACCGCCGCTTGATCCGGTTCAACCAAAGGTACAGTCCGACCCTATAAAATGGCCGCGGGTTGAGGAAAAGAAGATAAGCTATTCATCAGCAGCCTCACTTTGGGACAGCCAGTCTAAAACATTCTTCAAAGACCAGCGCGCAAGGAAAGTGGGTGATATCCTGACGGTGAAAGTTGCCATCAACGACCAGGCGATATTGAACAACGCTACCGAAGGCAAGCGCCAGGAAAGCAACTCTACCGGAGCGCCTAGTGTGTTCGGGCTTGGGGCAAGGCTGTTCGGCTGGCTACCCGGCAAGGCCGACCCGGCGAGCTTGATCTCCACCACCACGAATAACGATAATAAAGGAACGGGCACCATCAACCGTAAGGAAACCATCAACACGGATATTGCGGCGGTGGTCACTGATATTCTGGCAAACGGCAATATGGTGATATATGGCAGCCAGCAGGTGAATGTGAATTTTGAACAGCGCGAACTTACGGTAAAAGGCGTTATCAGGCCGGAAGATATCGCTTCCAACAACCAGATACAATATAGCCAGATAGCCGAGGCGCGCATCAGCTATGGCGGTAAAGGCACCATCACCGACATCCAGCAGCCAAGGATGGGCACCCAGGTTCTCGACGTACTTTCGCCGTTCTAGGGCTGGGATGATCGGATGAAGAGATAATTGGATAAACAGAATTATTCTTCGCTGTCGCCCCGCATTCATTGCGGGTCTAGTGGTAACAATAAGTTTATATGAGGTTAACTGCGCAACTGGGCCCCGCAACTAGTGAGGGGTGGCGGTGAGGGCATTGGTTCTGTGATGACAACTTTGACTACCTGCCACCAACCATCAACTAATCGCCCCCTACTGGTCATCCACATCCAGCGTATAGGCCAGCGCGCATTTTATGTCTTCGGTGTTGGTGATATAGGCGGCGGGCGCGGAGATGGTGCCGGTTGGGTCTACCACGCAGCCGGGTTGGGTGACATAAGAATTATAAGCATCACCGCCAAGCAGCCTGCCGCTGCCGGCAACGCCGTCATCCATTTTGGTATCGACCTGTTTTGCCTCAGAGCCGCTCATCGCCGAGCCGGTTGGAAGGACGGAAGTTTGAAAACCGAACACCAGGTGGTTGGTCTGGTATAGGGATTCATTCGGATATGCAGCCGGTGTCCAGCCCATGGCCGAGGCAGATACCAATGATTCCGCCATGAAGGAAAAGCCGCAATTATCACAATAACGCGATTGCGGGAAATTCACACCGGCCACCCCGGCAGTAACCCCGCCGACAACCCCGGTATAGGAAGTGGTGATGCCGGAGAAGCCCAGCATTTCCCACGCATAGAATGATTCAGCGATGCTTATTTTACCATCGCCATCACCAACAGTTGCGCCCGCCCAATAGTCTGTGGCGTTAGGCATATCGCCCGGCAGCGCATCATATTTCAGCTTGAAGGTGTTGACCGCCCTTTCATATTTGGAAAAATCTGTGATCACGCTGTTCAGCTTCGCCCCGTTGATGAGCTCCTGCCCGCCTAAAACACCGCCCACTATCAGGCCGATTATCACTATCACTATCGCAAGCTCTACAAGCGTGAACCCCATTTTGGAATTATTTTTTACCATTATGTTTTTCCTGTTTGAGTGTTATCTCTGATATGATTATACTATATTATAATGCCAACTCAAAATATATATTATGCTCAAGATCGACCTTAAACCCAGACCAAAAAACAGCTTTGCCGTGACAAAAGACCAGATAATCACCACTTTGCTGATATTCATCGGGCTGTTCGCAAGCTACAAAACCTACACCTATTCCAGTGTGGCCAATGAGCTTTTTTACTTGCAGACCACGAACGCGGTTACGGCCATCAAAGACCTTTCCGACAAAACGGTGCTCGATGAACGGTTCCTCAAAGGTGATTATTGCGGGTGGGAATTTACCAAAGGTGGCGAGGTCACACGCTCTGACAATTACCAGAAAAGTAGCCGCTCGGCACCGGTTTTTACTTATGCCGACAAGGAAAATGCCGATAATGGAAAAATATCCATCTGCATGAAGAAAATTGCGGTGAATGATAACTCGGTGAACCATAATGTTGTCGGGATATTCCTGGTGCTGGGGATAATTTATTTCCTGGTGAGAAAAGAGGAAAAGATCCGGGGATGATGACAGTGTGGTTCAAAAATATTAACTATTAACTTTAAATTATTTATAAATGAAAACAAAAATTACAAAAAAACTTCCAAAACTGGCAGCACCTGCGCGGCTTAAGAAGGGAGATATTGTTGATGTGATTGCGCCGGCTTATGGCATCAAGGCGCAGGAAATTGAGAAAATCAGGGAATATATCACCTCGCTCGGGCTGGTGGCGCGGGTTCCGAAGGATATCCTGGCGGGTGATATAATCGCCTCCGCCACGGCGGAAGTACGGTTCAAACATTTGAAGAACGCGCTTTTTGCGGAAGATTCAAAGGCGGTTTGGGCGATAAAGGGCGGCAGCGGCAGCCCGGAGCTCATACCGATGCTTGCGAAACTGAAGCCGCCGAAAAAGCAGAAATTATTCATCGCCTTCTCGGATATCACCTCCATCCATTTTTTCCTCAACCAGGAGTGGGGCTGGAACACTGTGCACGGCCCAATATTGTGGCAGATAGTGCGCGAGCGGATAGACAGGGAAAGTATAACGCAGATAGAGAATATAATTTTCGGGCGGAATTATAAGCGGGAATTCGAGCTGAAGGCAGTTCTCAGTTCTCAGTTCTCAGTTCTCAGTAAGTCCATCAAGGTGGATGCGGTGATAGGGGGGAATTTGAAGCTGGTGCAGTGTTCCATCGGCACGATATGGCAGATAAAGGCCAAAAATAAGATATTGCTGTTTGAGGATATAAACGAGAAACCTTACCAGCTCGACAGGATACTCACCCATATTTTGCAGTCTGGGCTGATCAAAGGCGCGGCGGCCATCGTTTTTGGCGATTTTGAGGGCGGCGAGATAGATATGGATATGCCTTTGACCCAAAAAGTGCTGGAAAGGTTCGCGGCCAAAGCCGGGGTTCCGTGCTTCCGCACCAGCGGCATCGGCCATACCACCCGAAATTACGGAGTTTTCTTCGGAACCGGCGGGAAGATTGAAACCACAGGTAGAAAAATAAAGTTGGTTATTGATAAAATCTAGATTATTCAGTATGTTAAATTTTATTTTATCATTATTAATTTAGCAATGCTTGACCCCACATAATACTTGATTTTACATATATTTTATGTACTATATGAAACTAATTGGGGTTAAACAGTTTCATATAAATATATTTTTACAAAGTTAACGTTTTGTTAACCTTTTTATGATATGATTCATATTGTGACTATTAATTTATGATGACAGAACCTCAAATAAGAAAAGGGCCAAACCCTGTTCAGAAAGGCACTTATAAAAGAATTTTAAGCCTTTATGATATTTCTGAAAAGGTTTTGAAACTTGTTGAAGACGGCGGTGAAGATGCCACACCATACGTTAAAAGTATGGAGAGAATGTCCAGAGTGATGGAAAGGCAGATAAGTATATTGGTTGATAATTTTTTTAACTATATGGAAAGCAGCAAGCCGCTTTCAGGGGTTGAAAAATTAAGGATGGAAAAAGCACTTGAAGCGATAAGCGAATCGATGCAAGAGTTTTTAAAAAAATTAAGAGCTAACTAGGGGGTTTTATGAGCAGTATTTTTAACAAACAAGGTGTGGAAGAGCTTCTTCAAAAAGGCTTGTACACCGTGAATGAAAAACTTCGGGGCGAAGATATACCAGCCCTGCATCGCCCTGAAAACCGTGGCCTTGATAAAAACAAGGACGGCAGAGGCAATCTGTAATATCTGTTCAAGAGCTATATATTCTTTTAAATTCCAAACAACCCGGCGATATAAACAACGCCTGCTATCCTAGAGCATGAATGGTAGAAGGCGGCTTCTAGCAAGAAATTACTGCTTCACCGTCATCGCCTTGATTATCTCAAGGATGTGTTTGCGGGCGGCGGGGGTTTTTATTTTGTAATATTCGCGCAATAAAATTGCGGTTTCCTTGGTTTCAAACAGGTTCTCTTTTTCAAAGGCGCTGGAATCGTTCTCTGAAAAGGAATATTTCCTGTCGCTCGGCTCAAGGTCTTTGAAAAAATAGGTTACATCAACCCCGAGTATCTTTGCGAAATCAAAGATGCGCGCGGCAGAGATGCGGTTGATCCCTTTTTCATATTTCTGAACCTGCTGGAACGTGATGCCGGCATCTGACGCAAGCGCGTTCTGGCTGATGCCCTTTATATTCCTGAGCTGACGAAGTTTCTTGCCGATAGTTATATCTATTTTACTCTCTGCGGCCATAACTGAACTTACCCCCGAATGAATTTTCAACGTTCCATTTTAACACATAATGTTAATGCTTATATATGCATTTATCAAGATAATTATATAGTGCAGATGTAGGTAATGTTAACCCTAGGTTTAAAAAAAACATGCAATCCCGTGCGGGCGATCAAAGCTTGAACTGCTCGCCGAGATAAACGTCTTTCACCGCTTTCGAGCGGACGATCTTTTCAGGGCCGCCCTCTTCAAGCACAACACCATCGTGGATGATGTAGGCATAATCAACTATGGCGAGAGTTTCGCGCACGTTGTGGTCGGTAATTAGAACGCCGATGCCGCGGTCTTTCAGTTTGGAAATGAGGCTGCGAACTTCGGCAACCGCGATCGGGTCAATACCGGCAAGCGGTTCATCAAGCAGCATGAAGAGCGGGTCAGACGCGAGGGCGCGGGCGATCTCAGTGCGGCGGCGTTCACCGCCGGAAAGCGCAACGGCGGAAACATGGCGCAGGTGCGAAATGGAAAATTCAGCGAGGAGTTCCTCAAGCTTGCGCTCGCGGTTCATGGCGCTCGGCTCGGTGATCTCAAGGATGGACATGATGTTATCTTCAACATTCATTCCGCGGAAGATCGAGGATTCCTGTGGCAGATAGCCCAAACCCATGCGCGCGCGCTGGTACATCGGCAGGAATGTGATGTCCTTACCGTTAAGCGTGATAGAGCCGTAATCTGGCTTCACCAGGCCCATTACCATGTAGAACATGGTGGTCTTCCCTGCCCCGTTCGGGCCTAAAATGCCGATGGCCTGGCCGGGTTCAAGCGAAAAACTTACATCCCGCACGGCAGGTTTTTTGCCGTAGGTCTTGCCGAGATTCCGCACTTCAAGGCCGTTACCGGACTTTTCCGCGGTAGGGTCGTATGATTTATTTATCGGGCGCTTTACCGTGTATGACGAATTGAAGCCAACCGGAATTTCCTTCTTGCCTGAAAGCGAGGTGATGTTGCTGGTATTTTTATTTTCGGTCATAGGGCGGTTATTTTATCGGTTTTGTTATAAATAAAAAAGTAATATTTGTAAATTATAGTTATTTGGTTATTTGGTAATTTAGTTATTTAGTAATTTTGTTACTTAAGTTATATATGTTTCCAAATTACTAAATAACCAAATAACTAAATTACCTCTTATGCCTAATATTACATTGCCAGATGGCTCGGTTAAAAGTTTTGATAATGCGGTGAGCGCTTATGATGTGGCTGCGAGCATCGGCGCCGGCCTCGCGAAAGCGGCGGTTGCTGCGAAAGTTGATGGCGTGCAGCGTGATATTTACCTGCCGATCGAACGGGATGCCAAGCTGGAGATCCTGACGCTGAAAAACCCGGAAGGGCTTGAGATAATGAGGCACACGCTGACCGCTCAGGTGCTGGCGCGGGCGCTGAAAGAGCTGTTCCCGGATGTTAAACTGGCTATCGGGCCTACCATTGAGAATGGGTTTTATTACGATATCTCCTCGCCGCACAAAATTTCCACTGATGATTTTCCGAAGATAGAGCAGAAAATGGCGGAGATAATTGCGGAAGCAAAACCGGTGAAACGTGAGATGGTAAGCCGTAGTGAGGCTATTAATATTTTTAAAAACCGTGGCGAGCATTTCAAGGTTGATATCATTGAGAATGCAGCGGTTGATGATACGACTGAAGCCGGAAAAATTTCGATATATAAGCAGGGGGACGGTAGCTTTGTGGATTTGTGCCGCGGGCCGCATGTTGAGAATTTGAATAAAATCCCACTGGCGTTCAAGCTCACCAAAGTTTCCGGCGCTTACTGGCGCGCGGATGCGAATAATGAGCAGTTGCAGCGGATATATGGCACTGCGTGGGCGGATAAAAAGGCGCTTGATGCTTATTTGAACATGGTGGAAGAGGCGGAAAAGCGCGACCATAGGAAAATCGGGCGTGAGCTGAAATTGTTTCACTTGCAGGAAGAGGCGGTTGGCCAGGTTTTCTGGCATGAAGCGGGGTGGACGATCTATCAGACATTGCAAAATTATATTGCGAAGAAAATTCGTGATGATGGATATATTGAGGTTAAAACCCCGATATTGGTTGACCGCAAATTGTGGGAAGACAGCGGGCACTGGAGCAAATTCAAGGAAAATATGTTCATCTCGGAAAGTGATGAAGAACATATTCTCGCGATAAAACCGATGAACTGCCCGTGCCACGTGCAGATTTTCAAGCAGGAACCGGTGAGCTACAAAGCGCTGCCGATACGCATGGCAGAATTTGGAATGTGCCACAGGAACGAGCCATCTGGCGGATTGCACGGGTTGATGCGGGTGCGCGGGTTCACGCAGGATGATGCGCATATCTTCTGCATGGAAGAGCAAATTGAAGGCGAGGTTGTGCGTTTTTGTAAATTGTTGCTGGAAGTTTATACCGAGCTTGGGTTTGACAAGGTTCGCGTGAAATTCTCTGACCGCCCGGAAAACCGCGCGGGCACTGATGAAACATGGGACAAGGCGGAAAACGCGCTGAAAGTTGCGGTTGCCGCAACGGGGTTGGAATATACGCTGAACCCGGGTGAAGGCGCATTCTATGGGCCGAAACTTGAGTTCGTTTTGACCGACGCGATCGGCCGTGACTGGCAGTGTGGCACGTTGCAGGTTGATTTCGTTCTGCCGGAACGGTTGGATGCGAATTATATTGGCAGTGATGATAAAAAACACCGCCCGGTGATGTTGCACCGCGCTATTTTGGGCAGCTTTGAGCGGTTCATCGGGATTTTAATTGAACAATATTCCGGCAAATTCCCACTATGGCTGGCACCAAAACAGGTTGCGATATGTAATATCTCCGAAGGGCAGAATGATTACGCCGCGGAAGTTAAAAAAGCACTGGATAAGGCTGGGATACGCGCTTTTGTTGACCTGCGCAACGAGAAGATAAGCTATAAGATCCGCGAACATATGCTCGGCCGCGTGCCGGTTATATTCACAGTCGGCGGGAAAGAAGTTGAGAACCGCACAGTAAATTTAAGACGCCTTGGTTCTGATGAAAATATTACCTCAAGCCTAGAGGATGCAATTAATACTTTATTGTACGAAATAAATCTTAAAAAAGATTTACCTTTCACCGAGATTAAAAATAAAAAGTAACGTCATTGCGAGGAGGCATCGCCGACGAAGCAATCCATGGATTGCCGCGCTCCCGGTGGTCGCTCGCAATGACGGCACCAACAGGGATAAATGAAACAGCCAGCGGTATACATAGTGGCAAACAAGAAAAATGGCACCTTATATACCGGCGTGAGCTCAGACCTTATCAAAAGAATTTACCAGCACAAAACTAAAGAAATAAAAGGATTCACCCATAAATATGGATGCGATATTTTGGTATTTTTTGAAATACACGAAACAATGGAAAGCGCAATATTGCGTGAAAAACAGATAAAGGCGGGCTCAAGGGCAAAAAAACTTGAACTTATCACGGGGAAAAACCCTAAATGGCATGACCTTTATCAGACAATTACTGGCTAATACCAAGAAACGCTTGATTTAAATGAAGCTATCGTTAGATTATTGATTCCAAGAAGTGATTATCAACCTAGGAGATAGACTATAAAAGACTTTAAAAAACCATTCGCGGAGAAGCAAAAAGGCCCGCGCGCGAATCAGCAGATCAAGGCAGACCCTGTTAGACTTATTGACCAGAACGGTGAAATGGTCGGGGTTGTTCAAACACAACACGCACAAACATTGGCAACAAATGCAGGGATGGACCTGGTAGAGATATCACCCAACGCCCAGCCGCCCGTGTGCAAGATAATGGACCTTGGCAAGTTCATGTATGAAGAGCAGAAGAAAAAGAAGGAAGCCAAAAAACACCAGAAGGTCGTTCAGACCAAAGAGGTTAAACTCCGCATCACTACCGACCCGCATGACCTGGAATATAGGTTGAAGCAGTGCCGTGGCTGGATAGGCGATGGCGACAAGGTGAAATTCTCGATCAAATTCCGTGGCCGCGAATTCGACCATACCGATATCGGCCGCGATAAATTCGCGAAGATAATCGCGGAACTGGCAGATGTTACGAAGGTTGAGGCACACCCACGCATGGAAGGCGGACAGCTGGTTATGCTGCTGGGGCCGATAGTGGCTTCGCCTAAGTAAAATTTTCAATTTTACTTAATTATAATTGTGGCACAATTTTTTCAGGGAGCGGCCCTGAAAAAATCATGACGCTGCCGCTTTTTTTGTTTTTTAATATTTTCCCCCTCACCCACTAATTGTCATGCTTGCGGAAGCGGGGAAACAGTTATCCTTGCTGAATAATTCTGTTGGTTTCGCTGGAATTACAGTGGCAACACCGCTGGATCACGGAGATGAACTCCGTGATGACAGGCGGTAACGGCAAATTAAAACTGAGCAAGCAAAAATCCAAAAAACCTTAGGCGCGGTTGTTGCCTGTAATGTTGAAAGAGCCTGGTAAGCGCACTGACCTGAGCTCGGGCGCGTTATCATCCTGTTGTACGCGGGTCAATGGAATGGCACCTTTGTGGTTTTCCTGTTTTGGCACCACGAAATCCGCGCCGTTCCTGCTCACATTATATTCCCTGACTATCCTGTCAACGAACTCCTGGCTGCCTTTTTTCAGGGCATCTTTTATAGCTTTCTTGTTCTCTTCTTTCAATATCATTGAGCTGATATCATCTGAAAAATCTGAGAATTTATGTTTCAGCAAATGCCATACAGCCACTTCCGGGCCTTCAAGGGCTTTTTTAATCACATCTTCTTTTGATATACCTGCACCCTTACTCTTACCTTCACCCAGCCCCATACCAACCCTCGTGGCCTCAACTATCTCATCAACGCCGATCTTATACGGCCAGCCATCTTTTGAACGGTCTTTCGCAAAGGCATATTTTATCACGTTCTCCACCATCTCTTTTTCAGAGATCTCAGGCAGCCTTTTTGCGATGAATTTTTCTACCAGCTCCTCAGGGAAGCCCTTTTCCCAGGCATTTGGATATTTTTCCTGCATTAAGAGCTTAATGGCTCCACGGTCCCGGTAGTGATGGTCAGCAGGGATGAAAATGGGGGTTGTAAGCAAAGTTTTTATTTCCGTCCTTCCAGTTTCAAACCTCTTGTAATCAGCGAACACTCTCTTGTCAGCAAGAAAGCCTTCTATCTCTGCGAAATCTTTCTTATCCTGGGCATCCCTGGCTTCATAATAGGTATCCTCTATCTGGCTACCGGATTTATCGCCGGTGGTCAGGAACTTCATAAGCTGTGCCCCGGTTTTTCCGCGCGATCCGGCAAGAAGGAGAATTATCATCTCACGGTCTATCGCCATTTTGTCATCGCCCGGGATCTCAACTTGCTGGCCGTTAGCCAACTCTTTATCGTTACGCTTTACGAGAAGCTGTTGTGCAGCTTTCTCATGCAGCTTGCCATCCTGTATGGCTTTTTGCATTTCGGCGATGTAAATATCGGCAGATTCCTCGGCATTTTTTAGTTCCGGCTGGGTTTTGGTTCTTTCATGAACCGCATCTACCAGGTGGCTGCGGGCGATCGCCAGTTCGCTGTTGCCAGGTATCTCAACCTGTAAGCCAGCTTTTATCTTGGCCTCGTTCCTTTCAACTATAGGTATCATTACCTCTGAATTTTTACGGATATAGGCAGACCTTATGTATGCATCGCTGATCTCACCTCTTTCTATCTTATTCAGCGTTTCCTCTTGTTTATCTAACGATGCCCTTATTTTGGCAGAGTTGTTATATTCTTTTCCGTTGAATTTTTCCCTGGCCTCATTGAGTTTTTGCTTATACTCGCCTACTATCTCTTTGATGTCTTTGTTAAGGAAGGTGTTTATTATATCATCGGCCAGCAAACTTGCTATATTGTGTTGCTCAGGCTCCATGGCTGAAACCTTGAACTTGCCGGGGATGGTTGACTCAACGAGTATATCACGCACATGCGCCGTTATTTTGCCGGATGCGTGCATCTCGGTGATCATGCCGCGAAGATTTTCCAGGTAATCGGTTTGAACCAGTTTAGGTAAATACGCCCTACCCTTTTTCTCATTCCCCTTATCATCGAAAGATACTACATCAAAAACCTCATTACGCAGTTCGTTCAGGTAATAATCGCTCTTAAAGGCGAGGCTCAATGGCTCCGCATTCTCAGCCTTCGTGGCATTCAGCCTTAATTCCTGCGCAACTTCCCTGCTTATCATTTTTTTAGTAAGAAGCTGTTGTATCGCACCGAACCCCGATAATTGTTCAAATGTCCGGGCGTAGAGCAATGTGTCCCTGACGGCGATATCACCCTTGCCTTTTTTAAAGCCGTGGTCTTCCTCACCGAACCCTGAACAAATATGCTTAACCGAGGTAGGCAACCAGTTTGCGAGAGAAGGTTGTTCATTTTTCAATACTTCTGCTGCGCGCTTTTTATATATCCTGAGCAAAGCCCGTGCTTCCAGAGCCCGAAATGCCAGATCCCGCGCCTGGTTATGTCCTATTTTCAGATCAATCTGTAACTTATTGATCTCTTTCTCAATCCCTTTGTGATCGTATAATACCTCTTTTTCCGCCTCCAATAATGCAGCATCCCTGAATGCGACCAGCATTGGGCTTTTAGTTTCATTCATAGTGCGCCCCATCTGCATGGCATATTCGGTGATCGCCTTTTGCTTCAACATCACATTCACTATAGCCTGCTCGCCGATATTCTTTGAATATGGGGTTAGTGTTTGGGGTTCACCCAGCAAATGCCACAACCTTTCCGCCTCATCAACCGCAAGATCTCTGAGTTCCTCAAGGGTTATATCAACATCCTTGTAGTCCTTCATTGCCTTGCGCATGTCTTTGACAAAGCCGCTCATTGCACCGCCACCGATACGGGAACGCAATATCTGTTCCGGCGTCAGCGTTTCTTCAGGCTTTGCACGCCTGCTTTTATATTTGTGCGAATCATTCTTGATCACATTGTTGATCACCTCATTCTGCTGCATCAGCGGGTGATTCTCATATTCCGCCTTCGGTATGCCGCCTGCCCTGCCGGTGAATTTCTCATCCGCCATCAGCTCGTTAACCAGATCGTTAAAATTCGTGTGGGAAGTGCCGCCGGCAAGATCACCGTCACAGACATCTACCCCGATGCCGCCTTTTACAAGCTTGGCGAATAATTTCGGTTTATTGCCGTGGGTATGCTCCCAGAACCTTGGCATTTCGAGTATCTCGCCCTTATCATAGGCTTCCTGGAAGGCTTTTTTCAATTCGCGGTAATAAGCGTCAACATCACCATATTTGCGGATGACATCTATCGCATCTTTGTTGGTGATGGCAAGTGCGGCATAACCCAATTCCGGGCGCTCGTAATCATAACTTTTCTTATACCAGTCGAGCGACATTGCGGCATACTCTTTAGGAGTATGTACCCAGCTTTCCTCTTCTTTAAATATCTTATCTTTCAGTTTGTCTATTTTCTTCTGCGCGGCCTCAAGTTTTTCAGAAAAACCTTCAGCTTCGGTATTTTGTGAGATCTTATCTATTTTCTTCTGCGCTTTCTTAAGTTCCTTTTGCAGGCTGCTCATGCGCTTCTGCCCTTCTTCCGAAGGCGTAGTAAAGGATGGGGCGATCTCACCATATGGAAGTTTATCAAGCGGGACGCCATCATCAAACATCTCACCACGAACCTCTTTCAGCGCCTGAAGGCTTACATCATAGCCCGGCCTGTAGTTGGCATAATCATATATACGGAACCCCTGGACGCCGGATTTAGCGTATTTTTTAAGCATCCTTGAGATAAGCTGGGCACCGAGGTCATCATATAGGACGCCTTTATCGCTGCGCCACAGGCCCATCTGCGGGGTTTCAGGTGCAGCGGCGGCCATTTCTTTGGTAGACCAGAACGGATTCTCACCGATGAAAGACGTTTGCACGTCCTGCGTTGCGCCGAAGGTGGATTCAGAGGCCGGGAAACCAAGATAATTCTCCGCCCTTTCCATTATCGCATTAACAAGGAAATCTCTGTTGCTTGCGCCTTTAAAATTATTGAAATCAAGCGGGTCGGCCAGTTTTTCATCAGGCGCGGCAAAGTTTTGCAGAGATTCGCGGAGCCCCATTTCCTTCACTACTTCCTGGAGGTTCTTCTCCATGTCTATCAGCATGTTCTGGAGTTTATTCTCTTCCCTCGCCACTTTTGCGCGATCTTTGGTGGTGCGGCGGTTGTTTTCAAGCGATTGGAGCGCATCACGGTTATTCAACCTTTGAACGCTGATGAATATATAGGTGAGTAACAGGTCTACATCGGAGAATTCCTGTAAACTTTTTTTCTTTTCTATTACTGGAGCTGCTGCTTCAATCATGTTTTGATATCCGATTAAATTTTACTAGCTAAATTAATATAACCTAAAAAGGTTAACAAACAGTTAACAAAGATCAATTTATTTTATAATTATTTCGGGGTGCTTTTTTTTCGTGTTAAAACCCCCGTTTCGAGAAAGATTGTACAATATTGGATCAAAAAATCAACCGGTTTTTGAATAAAAATTAATGGCGGTAAAGTGGCGGAAATTGCGGGATTTGGATGATAATTATTATCATCTTCAACCGTTGGTTTGATTTATCTGCTCCATGAGAACTCGACCCGCCGACACGCAACTCGCCCATGTTTACCCCCTTAACATAAGTAACTTACCTATATACCCCAAACCATCCACACCCACCGTTGCCCCGCATTCATTGCGGGGCCTAGTGATGACGATAAGTTTATGCGAGCTTAACTGCACAACTGGCCCCCGCAACTAGTGCGGGGCGACAGCGGGTGGGGTAAAATAAAAGTCACCCATGCAATTCCAGCGCAGGCGGGGAATAGGGGAGTGATATACTTAGGTCAGGGAAATAAACCGTGCAACTTGCCATCTTCGTGAATACACTAGTGTGGAAAGCATGGATAGGATTTTAGTGCGGCCGTTTTTTTATTCATTAACCCTGATAGGTAAGCTTCAATTCCTTCGCGGCCTTCACTTCATCTAGGCGGCGGCGGGGGGTGGAAACTGGGTTGGCGTGGAGGGTAGCGCCCTGCCCGGCCTTGGCGTCTAACGCGATTTTGCGCAGCACGGCGATCAGGCGGTCGAGCGATTGTTTGGATTCGGTTTCGGTCGGCTCAACCAGCATTGCGGCCTGGATGACAAGCGGGAAATAAACGGTCATCGGGTGGATGCCATATTCAACCATAGATTTAGCTATATCCATAGTGGTGACACCCTGTTCCTTCTGAAATTTATCGTTCATCAGGAATTCATGCATCGAGTAATGGTCTGGGAATGGCATATTATATAGGTCATCAACCTGAGAGCGAACATAATTGGCGTTCAGCACGGCATCTTCCGCGACCTGCTTGAGGCCATCGCCGCCGTGGGAAAGCATGTAGGAAAGCGCGCGGACGAACATGCCGAACTGGCCCTGGAAGCCTTTCATGCGGCCGAAAGTGGTTGCGTTATCATGTTCGAAGAAGAATTTTTCGCCACCATCTTTATTAGGGGCTTTGCGAAGAACCGGAACCGGAAGATATGGAATGAGCTCCTCACAAACCGCTATCGGGCCGCAGCCGGGGCCGCCGCCACCATGCGGGGTTGAGAAGGTTTTGTGGAGGTTGAAATGCATTACATCCACACCGAAATTGGCGGGTTTTACCTTACCGACGATAGCGT
>Ga0206887_10072_pt1 | contig 23574 bp, 18 predicted proteins | sample Alteio_BWOrgHeat_89_FD_153248 | JGI IMG/M metagenome (GOLD analysis project Ga0206887, IMG submission 153248) | Enriched cells from forest soil in Barre Woods Harvard Forest LTER site, Petersham, Massachusetts, United States - Alteio_BWOrgHeat_Nextera3 ...
ATTATCTTTTTATGATACTTCCGTTGAAGATAATACCAAGGATGCGAATATCGAAAAAGGTATCCGTTTGATGTCACAGATTCCTCTTGTTGTTGCCTCGTATGACGCACTTCGCAACGGACGCCCGATGCCCGAAGCGAATCCAAACCTAAGCCATGCGGCGAATTTCCTGTATCAGCTTTTAGGTAAAGAACAGGATGCGGATATTGTGAAGATGTTTGATTCAGCTTTGACACTTCATGCCGATCATGAGTTCAATGCTTCGACCTTCACCTGCCGCGTAATTGCCTCAACACTCAGCGATATTTATTCTGCAGTCACCGGAGCAATCGGCGCACTCAAAGGACCTCTGCATGGCGGAGCCAATGAGCAGGTCATGCGTATGCTTCTGAAGATCAATGATCCGACTCGTGCAAAAGAATGGGTGATCGATGCATTAGCCCGCAAAGAGAAGATCATGGGATTCGGTCATCGCGTCTATCGCACTGAAGATCCGCGTGCAACTCATCTTCGCAAGTTCAGCGAAGAAATGGGCAAGCGTTGTAATGAACCTCAATGGTATCAAATGTCCCGCGACATCGAACAGCTTATTCTTTCTGAGAAGAAGCTTTATCCGAATGTGGATTTCTATTCTGCCAGCACGTATTATTTGATGGGCATTCCGCTTGATCTTTATACGCCGATATTCGCCATGAGCCGCATTACAGGATGGGTAGCTCATGCACTTGAGCAGTATTCGAATAACCGCATCATCCGCCCGGCTGCAGACTACACAGGACCTGTGGATCAGACGTGGGTTTCGGTTGAAAATCGTTAAGACATACTATTTCTTGGAGGCTTGGCTTATAAGTCCAATGCCTCCAATGATAAAAGCCTCTTCAAACTCCCTTTTTGCATTACCGTAGGATGTAACTTCTTATCTTTGTACTGCATCCTACATTTATGGATATCGTATTTCATTTATTTCTTGTCGTATTTTTCATCGCTCTGAACGGATTCTTCGTAGCCGCAGAGTTTGCTATTGTTAAAGTTCGCGGCACGCAGATCACGCAGCTTATTCAGGCAGGCGAGCTGAAAGCTCCGCTGCTGAAGACTATCTCCGAGAATCTTAATGAGTACCTTGCGGCAACGCAAGTTGGTATTACTCTTGCAAGCCTTGCACTTGGCTGGGTTGGCGAACCGACGACTGCAGCGATCCTGCTCCCGCTTTTTGAACTCTTGCATGTCGGTCCGGCAGTGCTTCATGCCGTAAGTCTCGTACTCGGTTTTGCGATCATTACGAGCGCCCATATCGTTATCGGCGAACAGCTTCCGAAGATGATAGCGATCGGGAATGATCAGAAAGTCGCCTTGCGCATCGCAGCACCATTACATTTTTTCTTTATTTTTTTTAATCCGGTTATTCGGATACTAAATTGGTTAGTAAACTGGTTGCTCAAATTACTTGGTGCATCTGTTTCAACGAATGACGGGCATACCGCTGAAGAATTAAAAACTGTACTATTAGAATCAGCAAAACGCGGAGTCGTATCGGCTGATGAATCGGATCTTCTGGAATCGGTATTTGAATTTACCGAAACAACGGCGCAAGAGGTAATGGTACACCGCTCTGACGTGATTGGTATTGATCTGACAAGCGAACCGCGTGAGATCATGCAAATGATCCAGAATGACGGTTTTTCGCGTTTGCCTGTTTATAGAACTTCACTTGATGAAGTGACGGGTGTGCTCTATGTAAAAGATCTGCTTCCGCATTTTTCACAGCTTGAACGCTTCACAGCACCAAGTCAGAACGGAAGTGAGGATTTTTATAAATTGCTTGAACGTGCAACACGCCCGGCAAAATTTATCAGCGAGACTCAGCCTATCTCGAAACTGCTTCTGGAATTCCGCCGGTCGCGGACACATATCGGAATCGTTGTCAGTGAACATGGTGGAGTGGAAGGCATCATCACCCTCGAAGATATTTTAGAAGAATTAGTCGGCGAGATTCGTGACGAATCAGATACTGCATCGGATGAACGCAATGCCTTTGAGATCGGGGAAGCATTATATGTAGATCCGAGTATGAGTGTCTCGGATTTCAATGAACGCTTCGATGAGCGCTTTCCGAAGATCGAAGAAAGTGCAGATTATCAGACGATCTCCGGTTTCGTGCAGAAAATATCCGGAAAAATACCGAATGTCGGTGACGAGATAGTTGCCGGAGGAATGAGATTTACCATTAAAAGAAAAATTCGCCACCGATTAGAACAGATAAAGATCGAAAAATTACCTGTGCCGTCAATAATCGACGAAGGAGTAGAACGCAGTTAAGATGATACCTGAGCTACGAAAAGAATTTAACAGTCGTTTCTCTTGGGATCTCTATGCAAAGCAGATCGCTGAACTTGAGCATCGTTCAGGTTGCAAGATAGAATTTCGCATAGCTGAAACTCCGCTTTTTCTTACCCGTGAAATGGCAGGTCGTGCCGGAAAACTTGCTGAAGAGATCCTGATCAAAGCAGTAACACCCCAACTGCAGCAAGTCGGAAAAACTGCAATACCAGGTTCATACAATGTCGCAGATGAAACTCCTCGTCCTTTATTCGCTGCAATAGATTTTGCAATAACCGGTTCACGGGAAGATCCGCAATTTAAACTTATAGAACTTCAAGGCTTTCCTTCGCTCTATCATTATCAACCTGTATTCAGTGAAAGTATCAGAGATGTGTACAGTTTACCAAAGGAATTGAATGGGCTTATATATCCTGAGATAGGGATTGAAAAATATTATGAGATATTAGCGAAGGCTATTGTTGCCGGAGGCGATCCGAATGAAACGGTTTTGCTTGAGATCGATCCGATGAACCAGAAAACGAAATGTGATTTCCTGCTGGCGCAAAAACATCTCGGAATTCATATCGTTGATATTTGCTCCGTCATTTCTCAAGGCAATGAGTTGTTCCATCCTTCTCATGATGGAAAACTTATTCGTATCAAACGTATTTATAATAGAGCAATTGCAGATGAATTGTTCAGGAAAAATATTTCATTGCGTTTCGACATCCGTGAAAGTTATGATGTAGAATGGGCTGGGCACCCCAATTGGTATTTCCGTATTTCAAAAGTACTCCTTCCGCATCTTGTCGGTACGAACGAAGCTGTACCGAAAGCATTTTATTTAATCAATGCTGATTATAAGCATATGGATCTTTCCGGATTTGTTCTTAAGCCGTTATATTCATTTGCCGGACAAGGAGTTAATGTAAATCCGACAATAGCTGATATAGAAGCAATTTCAGAACAGGAAAGATCAGATTGGCTTTTACAGGAAAAAGTTGAGTATGCAAATATTATTACGACGCCGAATGGAGACGAAGTACGGGGTGAACTTCGGATAATGTTACTATGGCCTGAAGGAGAAAATTCACCCCAAGCTCTTCATACACTTGTTCGCCTTACACGTGGAAAGATGGTGGGTGTGGATTATAACAAAGGACTTGACTGGGTAGGGTCAAGTTGTGCTTTAGTACAATAATTTTCTGAACATGAATCATCAATTACTTGCTATTATTGCTGAACGACCTGATTTTACATTGGTTGGAGAAGATAGAAAGATTGTCGAATTTTTTGTAGAATACATGGATCATAGTTCTTTATATCTTCTTCGCTATGATGTCAGCGATGATCCAACCTTCATATTTACAAACGAAGCGCAGCGGTTTACATTTAGGTTCTCAGAGATCAAAAAACTTTATCGTGATATGAAGTCAGGCATACCAATGAACTGGGAAGAGACACCGTTCGAATATATTTCGAAAAACGTTTAGTGCTTTCCTAAGCGGAGAAAAACGCGTGTATATTTATCGGTGTAAGAAACCTCCATTGTCCCGTCTTCATTTTCCCAACGCCTGTTGGTGACGCTTTCATCCTGAGTGATCACGCCCCGTCCAAAATAGCGCTCGAGGTAGGAATTCAACGTGTTGCGTGTATTGATGTATCGCTCTCCTGCAAGAGGATGAAAATTAATAACGATCGTACGAACTTTGGAATGAAGGATCTGAATTTGGAGATATGCAGGCTCACCCAAAATCCTTACACTATCGGATTCTATCAGTGTTAATGAGTCAACCTTTAAAACATTCTTGCGCATTGCAATATGCCGCATAACGATATCTGCCGAATCAGCGCTCATCATTAAATGCAAACCGCCGATAACCGGACGAGCCGGGATATAGGGTTTGGTTTTAACCGGGGCAGATGCAAAAATTTCAGCAGAAAAAAAACTGCAGAACACTAAGAAGAAGATATTCCAAAAGTGTTTGATCAAAACGTCTGCTTGATCTGTACGAGTTTATTATATTTCACTGCACAATATTCAACAGTCTTGTCATCGGAAGTCCAGGCTACCCTCCCTATCCTTTCATAGCTCGGGGATCGTTTACTTCCTGCGACAATGAAATTCTTTCCGCGTTCATCAGTGGATAGATAAGCAAGTTTTTTTTCATCGGCAGACCAGTAGCAATCTGTATATGCACCGACATCGCCAAGTTTTTTTCCGTTAAGATAGATGGAGAATTCTCCGTTCTTCTTTGCACTCCAGGCAATATTCTTTCCGCTTGGGCTTAAAAATAGGCGACCCATTTCATCGTAAGGACCGGCAATGACTTTTCCATCCCGGATCACGAGACCGATTTTATCATTCGTCATCGCCATTCTTCCGTCTCCTGCTGTATCGCCGGCAAAATATACAATGTGTGGACCGTTCGTATCGATCTGAATATTATTGATCCACCTGAAATTCGGTTGGCGTTTATTATTAAAAATGATATAGGAATGAGCCGTATCCTTTCCTTCCTGAAAGTAAGTCGTCTTGAATAATTGCGCAGGGTAGTGATAATCAAAATCATAATCTCTACTGTCAAGAATGTAGGGAAAACTTTTGATGTCAGGAGAAAAATGATAAACAATAGGATCGTTGGAAGCAACGTAGGGATTCGTTTTTGAACGCGTGTACATTTTTTGCACGGCGAACTGGGTAACAAGATTTTCATCGCGGCCATCAGTCGAACGGTATGCCCAGCCACTTTCATTTTTATCGAAGGAGAACATGCCGGGTGACGGATTATTCTTCGCGACGATAAGTCCGTCTATCAGCACAACATCGCGCAACCCTCGCTGTGTTGTGCTCGCAGCAGGAAGTGTTGCAGCCCAATGATCCCCGCTTGCAGAAAAAACCAGGGTATTATAATCACTGGTAAAAGATCCGATCGAATCTGGGGTGGTTGACTTGAGAGTTGTTTTATAAACCGTCGTTGTCGTCGTATTGAATCCCTTGTTATCATAGCCTCTTAGGAAGCCCATCCAAATCACATAATCGCCTTTCGGTGAGAACCGCGCCGTTACTCTTGAAATCTCGTTGAACTGTTTCGGAAAACTTACTCCACGGACGATCATTGTTTGGAGGTGATCGAATTCATCAACAGCAAACCAGTCAGATCCATCAGGCAATGCTTCGAAATGTTTAACCGGGCGAGCCAGATCGAACTCATACATTTCTTTCTCGCTCAGTTTGGCAAGAGAGTATGAATCTGCAAATGATCCCGTATGCTGTGTAAAACCTTTGACCGTGATAAAAAACAGCAATATAAAAAAAAACAAACACGAAACTACGCATCAATATTTTCTCCTTAATTTCTTGATCTCGCCGTCTAAGCTTCCGGACATGAATGTCAGTTGCAAGGCAAGTTCTTTTGATAAATATTGCCTGTCGTATTTTCTCAGAAAATCTTCATTCTGTGCAATAGGAAGTTTCCAGGCTTTCCATAATGCAAAATACTCAAGCAATGCCTTCTTAATCTCCTGAACGTTATCCGGCTGAGCAAGTTTCGTATTGCCATATTCCCCGAGCATTCTGGCGGCATGACTCCCTGTCGGAACAAGGCCAAGTATTGGTTTGCGAGTACCAAAATATTCATACAACTTACCCGGAGCAGAAAGATCATCTGACATCGTCATCCAAAGCACATCACTTGCCATGAGTTGGGTTACGCTTTCCGTATGGGGCAAATACCCCTGCTCGGTAACATTGCCTGCAAGATTCATTTTCTTAATCAGCTTGCGATACTCCTTTTGCAGGACACCAACAAAATTTAGTTCAAGACACTGACCAAGTTCAGGTACTTCAGAGATCGCCTCTTTTACAGCTTGCAGCAAAGGCTTCGGACTTCTGCCGACATAGAATGCGCCCGAATAAGTAACTCTAAAAGTCTCCGGTGCTGCAATATTCGGGGCAAGAAGTTTTGCCTTTTCAATATCATCAGGATCAAACCCGTGTGGAAGAATAAAGACATCATTCCAATCGAGAAAAAGATAATTGCTTAGTAATATCTCCTTCATCTTACGGTTGGCAACCGTGATGGCATCGCTTGCGCGTAATGCTTCGTACTCGATCTTTCGAGCTTTCTTTTTATGAAGCGGTGTAAGATAAAAATTTAAAACCGGATTATCTACCCATCCGTCGCGATAATCCATCAGATACGGTACGTTATATTTTTCTTTGAGCTCGCGGGCGATTAGAAAATCGGTATATGGTGGTGCAGTGCTAAAAATGGCATCGACATGATGTTCAGCGAATATCTCTGTCGCTTTTTGCATGGCAATATTCTTCCATCCGATTCGCGAATCAGGCTGACGAAATATCTGTACGATCTTTGAACGAAGTCTCTGCCAACCCTGACGAGGAAGCTTTAGCAGTTTTCCGCTCTTCTTTGCACGTTTAAGAGAGGGATCAGCCTCTGTACGGTAAATAATAACTTTTCCTGAATTAATCTCATCCTGAAGTTCATCGAGAAGAGTATCATCGAAAGCATAATAAGGCGTATCAATGGGGGTAGTTAAGACTATAGGTTTCCACCCGAACTTCGGCAGATATTTGACGAATTTCAGCGTACGCTGAACCCCCGATAAACCCATCGGCGGGAAATAGTAAGCGATAATGAGAACGGTGTTCTCTCGTTGTGTCGGTTGTGGAGTCGTATCCTGCAAGTGGTGCCTATATAATAAACTACAATTTACGAAATTATTTTCAGCATTGGAAATATGCGCCAAAAAATCCGGAAAATGGAACACCTGCAAGCTGCATTCGGTTACATAACTGAAACAACTCCGCTTCCTAAATCGTAGTTTGTTATACCATTTTTTAATGCCGCAAGAACTTTATCAGGAGCTTTTAGACCGCTTAAGTCGCCTTCGCAGGCGGAGGGAGTCTTTGCGGCTGAGAACCGGGCTGCTTAGCGGCATATCTGTCATTCTGATAACTGCTCTTGCTGCGATATGTATTGAAGCTGTCTTTCACCTATCTATTCTCGGCAGAACGATACTTTTCTTTTCTGCTTTAGGAATCGGTATTGCAGGATTACTGAAGTTTGCCCTTGCTCCCGCACTTGAGAAATTAGGTTTACGTCCCAAAGTATCTGATGAATATCTTGCCGGAGCAATCGGTAAACATTACACACAAGTTGAGGACAGACTTCTGAATGTATTCCAGCTTTCACGCGTCCTTCATTCGGAAAGTACAGGTTCGCTTGGTTCGCCGTCATTTGCTGGGGCAGCATTTAGTAATACATATTCTTCGGTCCGCAGTCTGGATTTTAATGCCATTCTTGATGAACGTCCTGCCAGACGATCGCTCATCTTTTTTCTTTTTGCAACTGCTCTCTTTGCCGGAGCTTTCTTAGGAGCGCGAAGTGATATGTATGGCGCAACTGAAAGGCTGATGCATTTCAGAACATTTTATCAAAAGCCTGCTCCTTTCACCTTTATCGTTCAACCGGGAAATACAAAAGTCCTTCGCGGCGGAGCAATAAAAATTATTGCTTCGACGACAGGCGAACAGCTTTCTACAATTTTTCTTCGTAGCCGCGAAGAAGGGGCAAAAGATTTTGAGAAGATCGAATTGCAGCCGGTTAAAGATAGTGCAAAGAATACCCGCAGTTTTCTTTATGAATTCCGCGCCCAGCGACCAACTGAATATTACGTTGAAGCACGTAATATTGAATCCGAGCATTTTGAAATTTCTGTTATTGATAGACCGATTATCCGCTTGCTTTCTGTTTCATTAAATCCTCCGGCTTATACTCGTGAGAAGACAACGAAGCTGAATGATAATTTTGGAGACATATCATCGCTTACCGGCACGAAGGCAGATTTTACTGTTACTTCATCAAAAGAACTTCTCTCGGCAAAGATCGTCTTCACTCCGCATCAAAATCTTTTAGCAACTGATTCAACCAAAACTGCTCCGAAAGTCCCTGAACAAAAAGTTTATGGACTTGCGATTAGCGGTGCATCAGCAACCGGAGTGATCTCATTTCATGAGTCAGGTTCTTATCATATTGAGCTTCTTGATAAAGATTCGATTGCCAGCGAGCATCCGATCGAATACAATGTATCCGTTACTCAGGACGAAGCACCTGCTATCGCTCTGATCGATCCGGGTGAACGTGCCGAACTGCCAAGTTCTATGAGAGTTGGGATGCTCGTTAAAATTCACGATGATTTTGGCTTTTCAAAATTGCGAATCGGCTATCGTATTCGTGCTTCGAAGTACGCCCCTGAGCAAAAAGAATATCAGTGGTTCGATGTCCCGCTATCAAATTATAACACACAAGATCTCGAAGTACCATATATATGGAATCTGACAAAGCTTGACCTCTCTCCGCAGGATGAAGTTGGCTACGTGCTTGAAGTTGCTGATAATGATATCGTCACCGGTCCTAAAAAAACTCGGACATCGGAATTCTCTATTCGCTTTCCTTCTGTCGAGGAAATTTTCAAACGTGCGGAAGAGCAGTCAAATAAAGCTGAAGAAAATTTAAAGGACATCAAACAGGATGCTGAAGAGCTAAAGAAAAAGATCGATGCTGCCGTCGAAGAAATGCGTCCGCCGAAAACCTCGGATATGGCAAAGAAGCAGCAGGAGTTTACTTCGAAGAAAGATGTAGAGCAGATCTTGAAGCGCCAGGATGAACTCAATAACAGAGTCTCCGATGTGAAGAAAGATCTGCAGCAGATGACGAAACAGCTTGAAGAACAAAAAGCTATTTCGCCGGAGACGATGCAGAAATACAATGAACTGCAAAAACTTTTCGAAGAGATCAAATCGCCGGAGCTTGATATGGCGATGAAGAAACTGCAGGATGCGATGAAGAGTGTTGATCCGAAGCAGATGCAGGAAGCAATGAAGAATTTCCAGCTTAATGAAGAGCAGTTCAAGAAATCAATTGAACGCACTGCGAATATTCTGAAGAAGATCAAGATGGAGCAGAAGGTTGACGAGCTGATGAAACGCTCGGATCAACTTGCGAAAGATCAGGAAAAAACGGCGGAAAAGCAAAACGAGCTTGCAAATAAGAATCAGAAAGAAAATCCTGAAGAAAAATCTGCCGATGAACATAAGCAGGCTGATGCGAAGAACGAACTTGACCGCATGAAGCAGGAAGCGAAGGATGTCGCAAAAGATATGAAAAAACTTCCGGAAAATATGCAAGCACCGGAAGAGATGAAAGATGCACAAGAAGCATTGAACGATCCCTCTATGGATGCGGCAATGGATGATGCAAAGGATGCAATGCAGAAAGGCGAGAACGAGAAAGCTTCCAAGCGTGCACAAGATGCTTCGCAAAAAGCGAAGAATGCACGTAATAAATTAGCGGCATTAAAAAAGAAGCTTGCCCAGAACGAGAAACAGAAGACGATGGCTGATCTCAAGAAATTGCGCGACGAGATGAACCGTTTATCGAAAGCTGAAGAGTCTTTGAAGAAAGAGTCTATGCAAGCTCCGCCGCAGTCAACTGTCTTCCGCGATTTTGCTGACGATCAGGCTGATAGAAAAGAAGAACTTGGCAATGCGGCTTCAGAGATGTTCCAAGCCGCGCAGCGCTCGACAGAGTTTACCGCAGAGATGGGGAAAACTCTTGGCGAAGCATTTAATAATATGCAGCAAGCACTTGATGCAATGACAGAGCGTGATCAGCCAAATTCCATTACCCATACTCAAAAGGCTATGGCTGCTCTGAATAAAACTGCCGAAGAAGCGCAGAAAGCATTGAAGTCTATGTCTGAGCCGAAAAAAGGAGGGAAGGGAAATCCCGGTGATGGTTCATGCGATAATCCCGGGGGAAGCAGTCCGAAAGAAGGCGATGACGGCAGCACTCCCGGATCAGAAGGAAGTGCGATGCAGCAATTTTTGAATTCAATTGAAAAACTTGCAGCACAACAACAGGCATTGAACGATCAGATGCAAGGTAAAGATGGGGGTCAGGGTTCTGCACAACAGGAAGCGATGCGCCAGCAGTCACAGCTTGCAAAAATGGCTGCGCAGCAGGAAGGCGTGCAGAAATCCGTGAAGGAATTAATGGAAGAGCAGCAGAATTCCAAAGACGGAAATAAAAAGGCGCAGGAAGACCTGAAAAAAATATCTGAAGACATGCAGGAAGTCATCAGCCAAATGCGTGAAAAAGGAATTAGTCCGGAAACCATCCAGCGTCAGGAGCGCATACTTTCAAGACTTCTTGAAGCTCAACGTTCGGTCAATGAACGTGATAAAGAGCAGAATCGTGAATCGAAGAGCGCAGATAATATCAATCACGATGCTCCGCGCGAACTCGATCTGAATTCCGATGATGCACGCCGTGCTCTGCGCGATGAAATGCTTCGCTCATCCGGGGGAGGATATTCGAAAGATTATCAGGTGCTGATCCGGAAATATTTAGAGAAATTAGATAAGTAATTATTCGTGGATATTGCCTACTACCTGTCTCCGATCGGAGCAATTGAAATAAAAGGTTCTGATTCCGGTATTAACTCAGTTTTATTCATTGAAAGTCACCCTGAGCAGTATTCAAACCCTTCAACATTAATTGATTGCCTGCAGCAACTCGATGAATATTTTTCAGGTAAGCGAAAAGAATTCTCTTTGCCTCTTGCTCCTGAAGGCACACTATTTCAACAACAAGTTTGGAAAGAATTACAAAATATTCCAATCGGCGAGAAGAGAACATACCTTGATATTGCTAATAAGCTGGGTGATAAAAATCTTACCCGCGCAGTCGGTGCAGCGAACGGGAAAAACCCTATTGCAATTATTATTCCGTGTCACCGTGTGATCGGAGAGAACGGAAAGTTAACAGGATATGCCGGAGGCTTATGGCGCAAAGAGTGGCTGCTGGATTTTGAATCGAAAAAGGAACAAGGTGAATTGTTCGCTCCGCGAAAATCTGCTTAATCAGCTAAATCAGCGTTCCTAATTCTCTCAAGTCGTAATTTTGCACTTTCAACTTCAGTACGTAATGGACGAACTCGCTAAAAAATACCGATCACAATTTCCAATCCTTGATACTTCCTGCTACATGATCTCGAACTCCCTCGGCGCTATGCCGCGTGATGTGGAGAAAGAGCTGATGCATTATACTCATGAATGGCAGACAGAGGGTGTCGAGGCATGGCATTCATGGTTTCCGCTTGTTGATACAGTCGGCGGACTTTTTGGGAAAATTATCGGAGCGGAATCGCAGGATGTGACACTTATCCATAATCTTACTATCGGCAGTGCGCTGATCGCATCATGCCTCGATTTTTCGGGAAAGCGGAATAAAGTGGTCTTCACCGAACTTCATTTCCCCACGATTAGCTACCTTTGGCATGGCTGGCAAAAGTACGGAGCGAAAGTACATCTTATCAAAAGCGACGACGGCATTCATGTAGATGCACAAAAAATTATTGATGCGATTGACGAGGAGACGATGATCGTGCCTATTAGTCATGTCTATTTTCGCAGCGGCGCATTGCAGGATATTAAAGCGATCATTGAGAAGGCTCATTCTGTCGGGGCACTTGTGATGGTGGATTCCTACCAGGCAGCAGGCGTTGTGCCGATAGATGTAAAAGCATTGAATGTTGATATTCTTGCAGCCGGTGTTTTGAAATGGCTATGCGGCGGACCGGGTGCAGCATTCATGTATATTCGCCGCGATCATCACGAACGCTTCCAGCCTGCCATTCGCGGTTGGCTTGGTGATAAAGAGCCATTTGATTTTATTATGCCCGATGTGAATTTCGCACAAGGAATGCATCGCTTCCTTACTTCAAGTATTCAAATGCCATGCTTATATACAGCGATCCCTGCATTAAAAATCATCGGAGAAATTGGTGTTGAAGTGATCAGAGAAAAATCGCTTGGCTTAACACAGCGGATCATTGACCGAGCAGATGAATACGGCTTTAAGGTAAACTCTCCGCGTGAAGCATATCGCCGAGGCGGAGCTATGACAATTGACCCGAACGGCATCACACATAGAAAACTTTCCACGAAAGATATCAATGACGAACTCATCCGCAGACGCTTCATCGTTGATTACCGTCCGCCATTCGGAAGCCGTATCGCCCCGCATTTTTATAACACTCTTGAAGAAGTGGATGCAGTGATGGAGGAGATGAAGAAGATCAAACAAGGATAGTTATTAGTAACTCTTGAATATAACGTTCTATGCAAAATCAATTAGAATACAATACGCATCTTGATATCAAGTTCGATCATTTCGAGCGCATTGATATTCCGCAGATGGTAGCGGAAAATACACACCAGTGGTTCAATCAAACACTGACGCAGGTGAATGAAAGTGTGGTAAGGCTTGGCATTGTCGAAGGTGAATATCATTGGCATAAGCACGATAACGATGACGAATTTTTCTTCGTCCTCGAAGGGCAACTGCTCATTGATCTTGAAGATAGAACGATCGAGCTAAACCCTAATCAAGGCGTGACCATCTCCAAAGGAGTTCTGCACCGTCCCAGAGCGCCTAAGAAAACAGTAATGTTGATGGTAGAGACAAGTACTATCGAACCGACAGGTGATTAAATTACTGTAGCTCTGCGCAACGGCAGTTCTATTATCGTGTTATTATTTATATGCGATATATCCTGATCATTCTTTTTCTCTTTGCTATTTCAACTGCCGAGGCGCAACGTAAATTTGGGAAGGTATATTCTGCTCAGGGGATCTTCATGCGATGCGACTCGATCATTCGCCATGATCTCGGTGATACGATATACCGTGACTATATAAAATTTCTCCCTGATAAATCCCGCCTGTTTATTCGTTTTGATACGGTTTATATCCGGGGTACACCTTTCGGAAAAAGAGAGGAAAAAGATCTGAAGGATATTACTATTCCATTTACTGAAGTTACACGTTACCCGGCTCCTTTTTGGGCTTATTTATGCTACCAGGTTTGTCTGCCCGAGCATCCCGAAGCTTGCACAATTACTTATGCTCAGATTGAGTTTTATAAAGACACCTCCATCTTTTGGAACCGCTATGACCAGCAATCGGTCACATCTTCAATTCCATATTCCCGCAGAAGCGGAGCAAAAAGTATTGCATTACTATATTCCCCGGCAATGGCAACTGCATTTGATACGGCAAAAAATATACTCCTTCGTACTTTCGGCGCAGAGACTTATGAAAGATGTTTCAGCATACATAAAGATATTCAATCGGCTACCACTCCAAGACTTCAAAAAGACGGAGCTTTTTTTGTCACTCCTTCTGCCGATACGTTCATGTTTCCCGCTTCCTATGAATTTTGGTTTATCGCACATCCCCCGGATCTTCCGAAGACAGGAAGGGATTTTGTCGTCGGACTTGATAGGAATATGCATTTTGATTCTGCGTCATTTTTTCATCAAATGAATTTACTTCCCGATTGTATCCGTTACGGCAAGACATCACATACAATGAATGAAGCTGAAGCTATTGAATGTGCTATTGCAAACGGAGTGCCCAAAGCCAAGGAATCCTATAAGAACAGAATTTATCAGGCAGGAAAAAATTATGAATGGGAAATATTCAGCATTCAAAGTTCAAAGCATCATACCGATCTTATTGGTCATCCGTGCGATACCTATACAGGTATTTATATCCGGCTTGATGCCGTCACAAAAAAGGTATTATCGGCTCCCGCCGAAACATCATATCAGGAAGGGTGTATGGACTAATATTTTTTACTTTCTCCGGTACCCTTGCTGCGAAAGTCTTACGCAATCAGAAATTTTTACGTGTTCGAGCTTCACCCTATCAATGACATCATTTAAGAACATGATTTGATTTTGTTGTGCACCACGGATGAGGTTCTTTTCATCTGCCGTTATTACCTTGTCACCGTATGAAGCACGTGCAAGGAAATTGTCGATTCTCTTAAAACTTGGTTTTGCCTGAGTCTGATAGACGGAAAGAAGATACTGTTCATTGAGCACCTCAATTTTCGTTGCATCGACGATGTATTTATTCCGTGCCCTGAGCTGTGCAAGCGTGCAGTCAATATTTCCGTTACACGGATGCATGCGCTGATCGTCATTCGCTTTTGCATTTGCCTGATCAAGATGTTTATTATACAGCACTTCAAGGCGTGCAAAATTCGCATTGAATTCGATCTTTACCGATTGCAGATCTTTCACTGCGGCGGCAAGTGAATCAAGCGTTTGTTTTAATAGGAGCGATTCGCCTTCTCCACCGGGGGAGGATTTCCTGTTCGAAAGCGTCGTTGCATTTGCATCAACAGTAAGCGTTGAAGGGTTTTTCGTCAGATTCTCCAACTGTTTCTCCACAGCATTCATGGCAGAGAAATCCTGAAAAGATGCGGGATCGGCAGAAGCAAGCGCTGCATCATCCGGAAAAACCGGAAGCGCAGGTAATTTATCGTAATATCCTGAAAGAGGGCTATGAACCACCTGCTGTGCGGATAAATGACTTCCGTAAAGAAGGGCGGCAAGGATAACGAGCGGCAAACTACATTTTCTCGTTTTCATATATATGTTATAACTAATATACAAATATAATACAAAAAATGGAGATTACGGTGAAATTCAGGTTCGCTCTACCGTTTCAAGCTATTCTTCAGCCCAAGCCTGTCATTCTGAACGGAGTCCATATTGCGAAGTAATGTGGACGCAGTGAAGATCCCGTAATAGTTTGTAGCCCTGAATGAACTGCCAATAATAATGGGATTCTTCGTTGTGCTGCGCTTCACTCAGAATGACAGGTAAGTCAGGCATGATGAATTAAGAAGAGAACTCTCTTCCCCTTTTTCGTTTTTTATCACTATGGAAAAAAACATCGTTGAATCAGGCAAGGTTTATGAATTTCAGGGGAAGAACCCTGATGTGCACCCTTCATGCTTTCTGGCAGCGGGGTCGCGCATTATCGGAGATGTCGTCCTTGAAGAGAATGTGAGCGTATGGTTTAACGTCGTTATTCGCGGTGATGTTGAGCGCATCCGTATCGGGAAAAATTCGAACATACAGGATAATGTCGTTATCCACGTTACGCATTTCAAAAACCCGACACAGATCGGCGAAAACGTTACCGTCGGTCACGGAGCAATATTGCATGGCTGCACCGTGCAGGATGGCGCACTGATCGGCATGAATTCTGTGGTGCTTGATAGGGCGGTGATCGGCAAAGGCGCATTAGTAGCCGCCGGCGCAGTGGTTACTCCGCATACGCACATTCCCGATGGTATGCTTGCCGCCGGAATTCCTGCAAAGATAATCCGTAAACTTAGCGATGCCGAAAAACAAATGGTCGAAGAAGGCGCACCGAATTACATGATGTATGCCAAGCACTACCGCGACGAACTGCCGCCAAAGAAATGGGATACTGGGGAGTTTGCGGGGTAAAATATTTTTTAAAGATATTTAATTATGCGCTTTCTGGTATTGACAGTAATAGAAATAGCGTCATTGTTATTTTCAGTGGAGGGCTATTCACAAGTTGATACTGGTTATACCCATTGCCAAAATCTCATTCTGGATGCTGAAGCGCTAGATCAGTCACAAAAATTTCAAGAAGCTTATGTTGCTTATCGTACATATATTGAAAGCTGTGCCTATCTTTCAAACTCCTGGATGACTTTCACAGATGTTGGCTCTATGAATGCCAGTAGAACTGGTGGTAATACTCGATTTGCAGAATACAGAGACTGGTTAAAAAAAGTTTTATATTTAAACCTTGATTCAAACTATTATTGTGCTGATGTATCGGAAATGTTAGGTACATTTAGTTGGTTCAATGATCAACGCGGCAATGATTATAAAGGCTTACTTAGCCTTGGTAAATATATTATGGACTCAAGTAAATGTAGAAATTTAGCATCCTATATTAAAGGTAGATTCAAAGCTACGTGGGATCTTGCTTATGAAACATGGGCTGACAGTGTGCGAAATCCGACACTTACACCTTTTGATTCAACGTTGCCTTCTCTTGATGATTTAGATCTTGGACTCCTTCGCAGTCCTCCTGCCGATGTGAAGAAATTCATTGATGCAACATCAGGACCAATTATTGCGAATATCCATGCACTTGAGAATCCATTCAATTCAGAAACAAAGATAGCCTTCACCACTCGCGAAGCTGTAGCATTGAAGTTTGAAGTCTATGATGTACTGGGAAAGAAAGTCTTCGACGGAGGGAATAAAGTCTATGATAAGGGTGAAGTACTTATTGTCTTGCCTGGAACAGGTTTGCCACATGGTGAGTTATTCGGCAGATTCTCTGCTTCCGATGGAACCGTAAAGACTATAAAATTGCAGCATATAGAATAATTAATGGGGGTGCCTTTTTCATGAAAAAGAATTCATCAAAAAGGCACCTATTTTTTTCGGATGGGCACCTTGACAAATGCCTTATTATTTCGTATATTTGTGAGGGAAGTCTGAAGTCCGATGTCTGAAGTCCGAAGTCGGGGGAAGAGGGAAGTTGCGAGTGCGAACTGTGATATGTATGAATTATAAGGACTTACAGGGAGGCTTTTGGGAAAATATGAAATAGGAGCTATGAACTATGAACTCCCTTCTACCTACCACCTTCAACCTACACCCTATCCCGCTAATAATAATGTACTTACAGGTGCCTTGCCTGGATCAACGAGTAGAAAAATGAAGAAAATCAGGGATAATTTCGTCCCTAAGTGTCACAAATTACAGGTGTTTCGTGTCTTATAGGAAAGGAAGTTACACTACGCAGGCAATAATGATAAAGGTGAAAAATAAGCTGAAAGACATATTGCCCGCCGAAGCGGTTTCCGGAAGCGATCAAGGGTTTGATGTGAATGCAGATGCCGGTCAATTTATTGAAGCCAGCCAACCACTTACCTCTGACCGCGAAACACAGCTCTTTCACAACTTTTTAGCAGGCGATGATGCCGCCTTCCGAACGCTCTATGATGCGTTCGAACGTTCGCTCTACATCTATTGCTGCCGGCTTCTGAAAAAATGATGCTGAAGCAAAAGACCTTTTTCAGGATATCTGGATCAGGATGTATAAGATGCGCGGTGAACGTATCCAGGTCAGGCGTTTCTCGGGTTTACTTTTTACGGTAGCTCGTAATTTCTGCCTGAATTCGATCCGCGATAACAGAGGCTTCAATAACCTCTCGCTCGATGAAATGGCAGAGGATTCCGAAGTCTTTTTACGGACTCAGGATATTGAAAATGCCGATCTTCGTGAGTTATTGCAAAGGGCTTTGTCGCAATTGCCCTTCAATCAGCGTGAAGCATTTATCCTTCGGGAATACGTCGGGTATAGCTACACAGAGATCGCCGACATCATGGGCACAACTGCCGCAAATGTCAGGGCAAGATCGCACCGGGCAAGAGAGAGGCTTCGCGTAATCGTCGGAGCATGGCTTGAACTGAAAAATTCAGACAGCCATAAATAAAAAAGTTTAGAATATATAAGTACGAACATGACACCACACGATCAGATTAGCGCATATATCGATAACGAACTCGGCATGGACCAGGAACAGGATTTCCTGATCTCGCTTGCTTCGAATGACGGTTTGCGCAAATCATTCCGTTCCGAACTCGTCCTGAAGAACGTCATCCATCAGGATGAAGTCCTTACGACACCTTCGCGTGATATGCGCGGAGCCGTCCTTGCGACGCTCGGAATCGTCGGAGCTTCTGCAATTGCAGCAGATTCTTCAACGGCGGCAACTGCTGCATCGGCAACGAAGACCACATTCCTCAAAACGATGTTTGCTTCAAAGCTGAATGCATTAGTTACTGCGTCGATGGTCACAGCTTCTGCTCTTGGCGGATATGCCGTTCGTACAATCATTGCAGAAAAACCTGCAACGCATGAAGTTTCATCACCAATTATTCGTAGTGCGCAGCAGGCAGCACCGCAAACTCAGGTCGCTGCTCCTGTTTCTACACCTCTCACTGACGTGTCTCACGAAAGCGCCCCTAAGACGATCGCAAAACATAAGATCGCTCCGAAGGAAAATGTTATCACAAAGACCGATACACCTGTAGACCAGACAAGCGGTACGAACGGCGCAGTAAACAAGCCGCCGATCATGGATTCACCGAAAAAATAAGCCGAAGGTTTTTTTAGATTTTTTGTATGCCTTTGCGGAAAGGTGATTCGGTTTCCCAACAAGCCGAACTATCTGATCGTGAAGGCGTACGATTTATTTTATTAAAAAAATTCAAGAAACGAAGCGAACTGAGAGTTGAAAACGTAACTTCCCATCCACTGCAATTGTTGTTATCACATATTTTATAGCGATAACGAAAACCGCCTTCAGCGATTGCAGAAACACACGACATATATCTTTCTCATCATTTGTTTTATCAGCCGCATCGGTAATGCGTATGGTTTTCTTATGCCGAAAGATAGCGTTGGGTATCGTGATACACTTATTGAATCAAGATCCCTCCGTCAGATACGCCCGTTACGATTTGGTCTCGGCGGTAGTTATGGTGTAAATTTTTATCAGGATGGAAAACTCCCATCACAGTTAGCTTCCCCATGCGAGGTATTTGTAAATGGCAAGGGGAGCGGATTGAATTTCCTCGCAAGGTTAGATATTCCTCTTGGAAGTGAAACTGACAAGTTCACTTTTTCTCCGGTGCTCTCTTATGAAAATTTTGGTGCAGATCATACCTGGAGTGAATTTGGACAAGGTAATGATACTTCAGGCGGCAAGAGCAATTTGCGTACTGCGCAGTTCGATCATATAATTACTGACAACACAAAAGCGGTTGGTGTGAAGGCATTATTTGGTTGGCAATTTCTTAAGCCGCTTTCTATTGAAGTAGGTCCGGCATTATATTATCTTTTTGATAGAGAGGTTACAAAAACTGTAAAAGCCATCACACCAGGGGATGTGATCATTGGTCCATCCGGGAAAGTTCGGCAACAATCAGAAGGATTTGGGTTGCTTCCGAATGCGAATGCAATCTTAGCAGCAATTTCATTTTCACTCAGCCTAGAATTCCCTTTATCGCAAAAATTATTTGCTTTACCAAATATTGAGTATCTCTTACCCCTAACACAGGCAACAAGTTATTGGAAGAATCAAAGCCTTCGTGGTGGAATAACATTGAAGTACGATCTTGGGAATCATGAGGAAACGATCACCTCATCACATCATGAGAAAATCCCTGTTCATACTGATGTTCCAGATGAGAAGTGGTCAAAGCTCAGTGCATCGATAGATGCCGTCGCTATCAATCGCGATAAAAAAGAAGAGCACATTGTCAGGATGGAAGTCGAGGAAGTGAAAGTGCATTATGCGTATCCGATGCTGAACTATATTTTCTTCGATGAAGGCAGTTCGGCAATTGCTCCGCGATATATTCGGTATCCTTCATTTGCCGATGCGCAGCGAAATTTTAGAGGACCGATTGAACGCAGAGGCGAAGGACTTCTTCAGTTATATCGGGAGACGTTAAATATCCTTGGCGACAGACTTCGCAAATCTCCGTCAACCCATATTACCCTCACCGGTTGTACATCAAATGCCGGAAATGAAGCAGGAAAAATTCAACTTGCGCGAGCAAGAGCAGAGGCAATCGAAGCTTATCTTGAAAATATCTGGCAGATCGATCCGAAGAGAATGAAAGTAGAAGCAAGATTGCTTCCTGAAAAACCAAGCCCTTCAAACATTTCTGAAGGGCAAGCGGAAAACCGGCGGGTTGAGATTTCAACAAGTGATGAATCTCTTACTGACCCATTAATTATTACCAAGACGGAGCATATTGCCAATCCTCCTGAGATTTCTTTGCAGCCACACATTTCGGCAGAAGCAGGACTGAAAAGTTATCGGTCTTCGATCTATATCGGAAGGAAAGAACTTGTGAGCTTCAACGGAAGCGAGCAGAAAACCTGGAGCGTTCCTGAAGAAGCACTTTCATCCGGAATTGATTCTCTTGACATCATTTTAGAAGTTACCGATAGTGCAGGCAATACTGTGACGGCCCATAATTCTATCAAGTTGGAACAGAAACATATTGAACGCGAGAAGCAGCAAGAGCTTGAAAAATTCAGTTTGATCCTTTTTGCATTCGATGAATCCAAACTTGGTGCAAAAAATGAGAGAACATTAGGACTTGTCGCTGAATCGTTTAAGAGATCCATGCCTCAGAAACTCTCTATCGTAGGATATACTGATGAGTTGGGAGAAGCTGAGCATAACGACGAGCTTTCGAGAAAACGAGCGACCGAAGCAAGCGAGCAATTGAGTCATGCGCTTCGAAATCGCGGAATGAAATTGCCTGATAACTTACTCATTGACGGAAAAGGCTCAAGAGAAAAATTATATGACAATTCATTGCCCGAGGGAAGATTCTTTTCCAGAACGGTAAATATCACGGTGGAGCACGGAAAGTGATGAAACTCTTACTGCACTTCGGTGACTTATAATCACTATTATAATGAAATTAATGAAGGACATATTGAATAAAGGATTCCGCTACTCAGGAATTTTCCTGATTACCGGAATGCTGTTTTTTATGTTTTTCCATGAAAACACCTATGCTCAGCAGCGTATTGCTCATGTGCAACCGGATGCGCTTGGTCCGGGAATGACAATTGCAATGGAAGTACTGGCTCCGGCAAAAGATACTGGTGCGTTTGGCAGTGATGGAGTGTATTTGCCGACGTCGAAGATCATACTGCTCAATCCTGTTGATAGTTTTTCTGTGATCTTTGGTCCCGTTGTTATTAGTTGGAATGGAAGAGTGCTTCAGGTTCCGGTGATGGCAACATCCACTGCAGTGCCGGAAGTAATTCGTTTTCAGGTCATCATCGGAAAAAAGAAAAGTGCAGTTGTCCAGTTCGAGATCAGGCAACCACTACCGAAGATCAGTATTTCCGGAGGTGCTCCGCTTGGTGATCCGGCATTCGCTCCGTTTAGTTTTAATGATTCAGGAAATACGATAGTCGCGGACGAGATAGAATTTCTCGGCACAGATATTCCTCATCGTGGAATATATACTTTTTCAAAAGCAGATAACGATACACTTTCATCAGGTAACCCTCACTACCATCCCGTGACACTACTTTCAAAAGGACCGATACATTTATTGAATGCTGAGATAACAGTATCGGCTGATTCACTTAATGGAGGTCCGGGCGGCGGGGGCGGCGGCGCAGGTTTTTCTGGATCGGGGGGAGCAGGATATACAGGTGGGGGAAGCGATTCGGATTATTCAAATTTTAATGTCGGTTCAGGTTCTAACTCAATGACGACATTTGGCGGAGCATCATCGACAGGGGTTCTTGGAGGAGCAAGTTCTTTTATCGCACCGAACATTGATCAGGGCGGCGGTGGGGGAACAGGATGCCCTTATGGATCAAGCGGAATTTTCAGCGGCGGCAATGATACTTCACATCAAGGAGGATATGGGGGTGGTTCAGCAGGTGGAGAAACACCTGGTGTTCCCTTTGGCGGCGGCGGCGGAGCTTTTGCAACTGATGGAACAGGGGGGGCCGGAAGCGGTAACAACGGAGGTCATGCTTATGGCGGACGATTTCTGATTCCGATGCAAGGCGGTTCAGGCGGTGGAGGTGGAAATCATATTTCAGAAAAAGACTCTACAGCTGGTTCAGGCGGCGGTGGAGGAGGAGCGTTGACTCTTATTTCATTTGACACACTTTCAGTATCTAATAGTTTTGTCACTTCGAACGGAGCGAAGGGGACTTCAGGTATCAGTAACGTCGATGCAGGCGGCGGCGGTGGCTCAGGTGGTGGATTGATTCTTTCCGGACGTAAAGGAATTGTATTAGACAATGCCAACATATTAGCAGTTGGCAATTTCGGTGGTCTCGGCGGCACAAGTATAGAACAAAGCAGCAAAGGTGGCTTGGGCGGCTCAGGTAGAATTCGTATAGATGGCGAAATCCACTTTCCTAGTTTGGCTAATTCTTTCATTTCGAGTGCTGCGATTTCAGGCCCAACTCTCATGTTATCTAATATTAGGCTGAATGGACCTATTACATCAGTCACAGGTATGGCGGGAGATTCAGCAAGTCTGACGGATTCGATCAGAGTGTATTATCGTAATCATCATTCATCGTGGAAATGGATTGAGACGGATAGATTTGTTCAGGCCGGGAAAATGCATTGGCAAACATTTGTACCACTTGGGCATGACTCATCTTTATTTGTTACCGTCATGTCGCAAATAAGAAATCCTGAACAGGATTTCGCAAACTATGAACCTGAACGATTGCTCTCTCATCTGTCAAGCGGAATTATTAAAGTTGTTCCGACTCCTCATCTTGTTTTAGAACAGGATACCCTTATTTTTGGCTGTTATAAAGCAGGTGATACCTGTGTCAGCGCTAATTTTTATTTTTCCAATCAAGGCGAGGATAGTCTCCATATCACTTCGATCACGATTGCAAATAACAGCAATTTTTCAGTTATTCCTACAATAAAGAATCTCGGATATTATCTTACAGATAGCGTTCGAATTACATATTGTCCTTCAAAAGTAAAAAAAGATACGGCAGTAATATCATTTTTCTCCAATGACACGGTTCGTACTGCAGTGCTCATCGGATGCGGCATAGATAAAGATACACGTATCACTCTGAAACCGACATCGCTCGATTTTGGAAAAGTGCAAATAGGTAAATGCGATACGCTTTCTGTGATCGCTCATTCCGTTGGGAAAGATTCAGCTCTGCTTTTCGGCGGGAATATCATTCACTCCCCATTCTCAATTGTTTCACCGTTGAAGGATACACTTCTTGCTTCGAAAGATTCGATCAAGGTTCTTATTTCGTTTTGTCCGGAGGATTCAGGTGATTTTCACTCATCTTTCATTTTGACGGAAAAACGTGATTCTGTCAGTGTTCACGGAATAGCCGCTCGAAAAATATTGATCGCTGATGAAGTATTGCAAGAAAAGAGTCTTTGCAATGGCGAATGCGATACGATCAAATTACATGTTTCCTCTCTTGGTAATGATCCTGTGAAGATCACAGGGATTACCGGTGCCGTGTTTGTATCACAAAATTTTCCGATACTGATACCGCCAAAAACTGATACGGAGTTTGTAGTGAGATATTGTGCCATCGGAAAAGGAGATACTTCGGTTCGAATAACTCTGGCTTCGGATGCTGATTCGTCTAATTCGACTATCTTGAAATATCATACTATTTATGCGGAATTCAAAGCTGATTCAAGTGTAAACTTCGGATCACTATGCCCTGGCGGCAGTAAACTGCAAATA
>Ga0206887_10074_pt1 | contig 23310 bp, 35 predicted proteins | sample Alteio_BWOrgHeat_89_FD_153248 | JGI IMG/M metagenome (GOLD analysis project Ga0206887, IMG submission 153248) | Enriched cells from forest soil in Barre Woods Harvard Forest LTER site, Petersham, Massachusetts, United States - Alteio_BWOrgHeat_Nextera3 ...
CAATTTCGTATTGCCAGACTCAAATATTCCGGTGGTAGTGATTGGTATAATGGTCCAACCGAAGAGCCTAACCTACTTCGATTTGTAAAAAATAATACAAACATAGAAGTCAATCCGGAATATCTATGGGTTGATTTGGCAAGTGATGATATCTTTAACTACCCGTTCCTTTTCATGACGGGTCACGGAAATGTCGATTTCTCCGATGCTGAAGCAAAACGTCTTCATGCCTATCTGGAAGCAGGCGGATTTCTTTATATTGATGATGACTACGGATTGGATAAACCTATGCGCCGTGAGATGAAAAAGGTTTTTCCTGATCAGGAATTCAAAGAACTACCATTTTCTCATGGCATTTATCATTGTCATTTTGATTTTCCAAACGGAGTTCCAAAAATTCATGAACATGATAATAAAGCCCCACAAGGATTCGGACTTTTCATTGGTACAAGAATGTGTGTATTTTATACCTATGAATCAAATCCAAGTGATGGCTGGGATGATCCTGATGTTCACGACGATCCAGCTGAAAAACGTGATGAGGCATTCAAATTTGGGACAAACATAGTTGTTTGGGCACTGACACATTAGTATTGCTATTTCTTACTTCTTAATTTTTTATTCATATTTCAATCGTATTTTTGCACAATGAAAATAGCGCTCGCCGGATACGGCAAGATGGGGCATGAAGTTGAAGCTGCTGCAAAATCACGCGGCCACGAGATCGTTGCCATCTTTGATGTTGATAAACTTCTTTCGCCTGAAGCATTGAAATTACATGCTCCGGATGCTGTCATTGATTTTACTCAGCCGGACACGGTCGTGACAAATGTCAGAGTTTGCACCAAGGCGAAAGTCCCAATGGTAATCGGGACGACAGGTTGGGACAATGAACTACCTAAAGTCAGAAAGATGATCGAAGATGCTGAGATGGGCTGTGTCATCGGTTCAAATTTTTCTATTGGTGTTAATCTTTTTCTGAAGATCGTAGCGAATGCTTCCCGCCTTCTGAGCGCGGCAGATTATGATGTCTATATTACGGAAGCACATCATCGTACGAAAAAGGATTTTCCGAGTGGCACCGCGCTGAGAGTTTCCGAAGCGGTTCTATCAGGATTCAAATCGAAAACGAAAATTGTTTCTCAGTTGAAGCAAGGTGAAGCTCCTTCACCAGAGTCTATCTTGATAAGTTCTATCCGTTCGGGTTCGATAACAGGCACACATACAGTCGGTTTCGACTCTGAAGAAGATGCAATCGAATTAACTCACCGTGCAAAATCTCGCAGAGGCTTTGCACTGGGAGCTGTTCATGCAGCTGAATGGATTGCGGTCAAAAAAGGATTTTACCGTTTCGAAGAACATATTACTGAAATTTTAGAAGAGATCAAATAAGATGAATCAGAAAAAAATTCGCGGTACAGGTACTGCAATTGTCACACCATTTACTTCACATGGTGAAATAGATTATGAAGCAGTGCGCGGACTTCTTGACTATCAGCTTTCAGGTGGAGTCGAGATGATCGTGCCGCTTGGCTCTACAGGTGAAAATCCTACAGTTTCATCAGCGGAGCGTACAAAGTTTCTGCGCTATGTAATTGAATATGTTGCCGGTCGTGCTATTGTAATTGCCGGAACGGGTTCAAATGATACACGTTCAAGCATTGCCATGACTCGAGAGGCATACGATCTTGGCGCTGATGCTGCACTAGTAGTAACTCCTTATTATAATAAACCAACCCCGAATGGACTCTTTGAACATTTTAAGGTTGTTGCGGAAGTCGGTTTACCAGTCGTCATGTATAACGTCCCTGGCAGAACAGGATTAAACATGAATGCCGAGACAACACTTCGTTGTGCCGAGATTCCGAACGTTGTGGCTATCAAGGAGGCAAGTGCAAATCTCGCTCAATGTATGGAGATCATCAAGAATTCTCCTCACGGATTTCATCTCCTCTCCGGAGAAGATAACCTTACTGTTCCTTTGATATCACTTGGCGCAAAAGGTGTCATTAGTGTTACCTCAAATGTTGTGCCGAACGAATTTTCCCGAATGGTGAGATTTGCTTTAGGCTCTCAGTTCGAAGAGGCAAAGGCAATTCATTATGAGTTGTTCGATCTTATGGAAATCATGTTCATCGAATCGAATCCGGGACCTGTCAAAGCAGCATTATCAATGATGGGTATCATTAGTGAGAATTATCGCTTACCACTTGTTCCACTTCGTGAAGAAAGCCGTAAAAAAGTAAGGGAAGCATTGCTTCAAATCGAATCCGTTGTTGTCGAAGAAATGGCAGAGAACCGTTAAATTGATTTTTTGAATAATGCTCTAAATCTCTCTGCACTCCATAAACACACATTCCAAAGATCGGCAACGGGTTTGTTCTCACACGGAGTAGTCTGCATATAACTCGGTGGACCGTATTCAGGCGTGATCGTCAGTTCGGTTTCCCCTCTTTGCTTGTGGGCAATAATTATTAATTTCCACCATTCCTCGAATATTGCAAGATGTGCGGCCCATTCCGGAGCGGCGGGGTTTGGAACTTGCGGTCCATTTTCATATCCAACCCTGCAATGAATATGAATTGCTCGATCTCCGATAAGTTTGAGAGCTTCAGAATGGTCTTCAAGCATTGATTCCGTCACACAGCACCAATGACTGAGATCAGCATTAACCTTTAGCTCCGGCAATTTTTGCATAATTGCCAAAGAATTCGTTGGTGAAAAAAATGGCCGGCGGCGATGCGTTTCATGCGCAATAGGGATTCGGAATTCCTTTTCTGCCCATAAAGCATCTTCGAAAAATTTCATTTGATCATCAAAACTCCATAGGTCCCTACCTGCATGTGCAATAATCTTCTTTGGTTCATATTGCGACGCAAGCCACATTAATTTCCCCAGACTGGCTGAATGATTTCTACCTTCGGTATAGATCAGCGGAATAAAATCAAGCTTATATTCATTGAGCAAAGCCTTAAATTTCTCAACATCGGCGATCTCCTCAGCCGCACTTTCAATGCCATCATAACCTGCCATAGCAATTTGCGAGAATTGCTCTTCAATGGTACCGGTCATTCCCCAAAGGGATTTATAGATCTTAAGATTCACTTTCCCCTTTTTGCATCAATGCTCCATGGACCTGCACCGGCGGCAGAAATATAAAGCCAGATAAAACAGAAGAGCACAGCATCGCCTCCGTGGTTTACAACTGTCCAGAATCCATGTGGGGCATGTCCCTGAAAATATGCAACTGCCATTTCACCTGAAAGGACAAACGCGATGGGGCGTGTACAGAGTCCGAGTATTAACATCGCACCTCCGAGAAGTTCAAGCATTCCTGCAAACCATATTTCAGAGGGAAAATTTGCGGTATTTCCGCCCGGCATAGTGATCGGAAATCCGAGAATCTTCATCGTTCCTGATTGAATAAAAACTAGTGCTGCGACGATGCGCAATATGCTAAGCAGTTTGGGGGACTGCGCCTGCCAGATTGTACTGATCTGAGATTTTGTCATTGTTCGTTGTAATTGTTATTTTTCCAAATCTTTCAATTGCCTTTGCCCGTGCTTTAGCAGCTACTTCATCACGATCTCTCGGCTCTGCATTCGTTATGAGAGATTGCAACAGCACTTGAGCAGCCTTGCATACTTCTTCAATTGCTTGATTAAAAACGGCTTCATTCGCCTGCGAAGGTTTTGTAAACCCCGAAAGCTTCCTTACGAATTGTAAGGAAGCATCGCGAATTTCCTGTTCAGTTGCAGGGGGATCGAAATTAAAAAGTGTTTTAATATTTCTACACATAATTTATTTTTGAATACTTGCCAAATACGTTTCAAATTGACGGAATGTGCCTTCCCAACCTCCGTTCATACTATCGTGCGAAGTATTGAATGTGTCAATCTCCTCTTTGGTTGCATTCAATGGCTCCCATGTCAACGTAAGCATTGTCTTGCCACCCTGCTCACTGAGTACTGTCGTAGCAAGGGTTTCCAATGGCCAGGTCGGACCCATCGGATGACGTGTAACTCCACCTTTTGAATCAGAAAATGATTGCACAAGTACCAGACGTTCTGGCGGTGTGATCTCGCGAAATATCCACCTACCCCACATCTCAGATCCATTAGGTATTTTCATGCTATAATGAAAAGTACCTCCCGGGTGAAGTTCTATTCTTTTAACGGACATTTCTGCTCCATCCGGACTCAGCCATTTCTTTATATGATCCGGGTCAGTCCATGCTTTCCAGACTAGTTCACGCGGAGCATTAAAACTCCGCGTGATAATGAATTGATTGCTCTCTGTCATTTCGCTTGCTTAATTTTTGGGCGCATCATAATTTATCATCCATCGAACTCCGAATTTATCTTTTGCCATTCCGAAGTATGATCCCCACGGAGCTTCTCCAAGAGGCATTTCGATCTTCCCGCCTGCAGAGAGTCCGTTAAAAAATTTAGCTGCTTCTTCCTTACTGTCGACCGATAATGAAAGAGAAAAATTATCGCCTTCTGTCATTTTATGCCCCATCGATTCAATAGCATCGGTTGCCATAAGGACATTCCCCTTACCAATTGGTAAGGCAACATGCATGATCTTATTTTGATCAGCAGGCGGCACCTGACCGGCTTGGGGCATATCCTTAAACCTGGTTAGATTCGTGAATTCACCGCCAAAAACCGATTTATAGAAATTAAATGCATCTTCGGTATTACCGTTGAAATTGAGATATGGATTGAGTATTGCCATAGTTATTATTAGGTTTAATTGGTTAAGAAAATTAGTGTAATTGGGGAAGAAGAACATCAAGACGCTCATAGGATTCACGAATGCCGCGTTCCATTCCCGCCTGTACCATTCCATCGCGATCGGCGACGGACTGAAAAACCGACTGAATGGTTAGCGCAGTCTTATCGGACAAATTTTTGAGCACTGTCGTTTCGAGGATAACATGTCCGGGTTCTCCTTCATATTCGAACGTTCGTACAATTCGCTTTGAAGGAGAGACATCGTGGTAAACTCCATGAAAGCGATAAGAATTTCCGGCCGGATCAGTTTGAACAATGCGCCACTTCCCGCCCTGATGTACTTCAAGTTTTTCAACTTCAGTCAAAAGTTCTCCCGGACCCCACCACCTGGGGATCGCAACGGGATCCGTCATTGCTTTGAATACCAATGCAGGTGGTGCATCAAGAATACGTGTCACAAGAATTTCCTGTTTACCACGTTCAACTGTGATCTGTACTTTATGCATAGTATTTATATTTTAAGTTTATTCCTATAGTATTAATTTGGTTATTTCGCGGATTCCAGATAATCCTTGAGAGATGTGCCTATGATCTGTGTCCAGCCGGCAGTAAAACTTTCTTTTGCAAAATCCTTATTATCCTGCGGAAAGGTTTCGATTCCTTCATGCGTCAACTTAAGTCTTGTCTTTTCTCCTTCCGGAAAAAGCTCAAATATCAGGAGCGAACTACCTGCATAATTTTCATATCGCCAACTATAAGAAAGCTTTTTTCCGGGTATTACTTCCATCACCTTGCACAGATGGGTATAAACTTTTTCCGGCGGCCCTCCATAGAAATGAAATTCAAAACCCACTTCGGGTTTAAAATCTTCAAGCTCAAAATACCAGTGTTTCATCTTATTATTATCCGATATCGCCTCCCAGACTTTTGAGATTGGGGCATCAAATATTCTTTCAATTATTATAGGTTCTTCCATTATTTTCTACTATTGTTCGTTTAAGAAATTCTCTATTGTTTCCAATGCAGGATAATTATTATGTCCCGGTTTTACCGTTGTTATCTCACCTAAATACTCACCATGTCCCCCTGGTATTGTCAAGAGTTTAGCATGCTGCATATTGCGATACATTTCCACAGCATGTTCAGGACGAACGACATCCTGATCTCCGCAAATAATAAGCGCAGATGTTTTGATACCTTTGATCTCTTCCTCTCTGATATCTTTAAAAGACTGCATTCTTGTTACATCTCTATTGTACATAGCAAGCAAAGCATTTTTATCGGGATTGATTTCTCTATACGCATCTTTTAATTGCTGCGGCATTTGCTCAAATGACGGATGTGCCATCATCTCCCATAACCAAGGATAAGCACCATCTTTTTTATACATGGTAGATGCCACGATAATTTTATTGACCTGCTCAGGATGGCGAATAGCCATTTCCAGCGTCGTACTGGCACCATTGCTGAAACCAAAAATATCGGCTTTAGCAATATGGAGTTGTTTCAATAGCTCTGCTACATCATCGGCATCCTGTTCGAAACTTAATGGACGGTCAATATCCGCTGTATGTCCGTGCGCTTGTAATTCTACTGCTATAACTTTATGTGTTTTCGCAAGAATCGGCAAAATTCTACCGAATGTTGTGCCGATGGTAGAGCCACCCCCATGAATGAGCACCAGTGGAAACCCATCACCGTGAACTTCATAATACATCTTGAGTCCGTTTACATTTGCATATTTGCCGTTTGATTGCGCCATACCGGTATCTGCTAGAAAAACCAAAGTAAGAGTTACAAAAAATATTTTCATATACGGTTTACTTCTCAACCTTATAGGTAACATGGGTTATGTTCTTCGATGCAAAACTATCTTTAATATGAATTTTTAGATCTCTATTTGCATTCAGGAATAACCGAGTTCCTTCCCCGAAAAAAACCGGAGAGTAATGGATGGTAAATTCATCAACTAATCCTGCAGCAAGGTATTGCTGGACAGTATTCGCACCTCCGGAAATCCGAATGTCTTTATCTCCTGCCACTTTCCTGGCTTGCTCAAGTGCGCTTTCAATACCGTCATTAATAAAATAGAATGTTGTACCCCCGGGGCGAACCCACGGTTCACGTTTACTATCGGTGAGAACGAAGACCGGAGTATGGAACGGCGCTTCTTCCGGCCACATGGCTTCGCCTAAAGAAAACATATTCTTCCCCATGATACTGACTCCCGTTCTATTAAACGTATTTTTGAGCATCTCATTATCCACGCCGGTCTCTCCCCCGGTACCGAACTTTAGATTTTCACGAAAAAATTGCTGCAGGAATACCCAGCCCATCAATTCCATCCATTTTTTCTGCCATTGCTTATATTCCGGATCATTGGCATGGGCTAGTTCCATTCCCTCGGGAGCAGTGAATCCGTCTACGGACATCACCATGTCAAAGAAAACTTTATTTTTATTTTGCATTTGTCTTTTTAAAATTAATTGGTTTTGAGATTAATCCTTGTGTGCCGTAACATATTCTTCCAAGTTAGCAAGATGTTGCTTACCACCTTCAATCGCCCCATATTTTTCAACAACATGATTACGCTGTTTCGCAGTTTGAAATACCGACTTCATAGTAACACGAGTCTTCCCATCTTCCTCTTCAAAGGTAATAGTAGCATGGAATTGAGCATCGTTAACACCTACATCATCTCCACCCCCGTGCGCATACTCAATTCTTTCCGGGGGTTTGATCACTTCATAATACATTTCATTCGGGTAATCAGTACCGTCGGGTCCATGCATAGTATGAAACCACACTCCTCCTACCCGAAAATCAAATTCTTTCGTTGTAGTTGAAAACCCTGTCGGTCCCCACCATTTTTCCAAATGCTTCGGGTCAGTCCAGGCTTCCCAAACAAGTTCTCGGGGAGCATTAATAAGACGTGAAATCACGATCTCGCGATCAGCGGTATCATTACTATTTTGATTTCTTTCTGACATTTTTTTTCTCCTTTTTTTGTAATATTTCGAGATAATCTTCGAGTGCATCAAGACGAGATTCCCAAAATTTCTTATATTGTTCAACCCAATCGGAAACCTCTCCAAGTTTATCTAAAGTCGCCTCGCAATATCTTTCCCTTCCTTGCTGCTTGATCTTTACCAAGCCACATTCACTTAATATCTTAACATGCTTAGAGACAGCCGGACGGCTGATCTTAAAGTTTTCTGCGATCGCATTGAGTGTCAGCGTATGATAAGCCAAAAGGCTTAATATCGCTCTGCGCCTCGGGTCGGCTATTGCCTGGAATACGTCTCTTCTCATAATTTATTGCGTAACTGAACGGTTACAACTTATCCCGTAACCGTTCGGTTCCATATTCATTGAAAAAATTATATCAGATAAAATGTAACTTACGCATATCCAAATCGTTCTTGATTTATTATACTAAATTTTCCTTGATGAATACACAAAGAATGGTTTTATTGGTTATCATTTTATGTCCTTCATTTGTCTTTGCAAAAACAAATTACCTTAATGAGTGCCGAAAAAAGCAAGCTGATTTTCGATCATCTTCTTATTTACAATTTTCATTCAAAGAATCTACAAACAGGACATATCATAGCTTTAAGCCTTGGCAAACGTACTCGCAACCAACCTTCGGAAAAATTTGGATCAATGACAATTCGCTCCTAAAGCTTGATTCCATTAAAGGAAAGACAAAAACATCTGTTGCGTTAATTCAATTTGATCCATCCGCATTGCTAATAACAAATTTTGGAGATACCTCATATAATGACATAACAAAAAGTGACTATAATGAATATACTTTTGAATCGGCAAGGTACTCCCCTGCACTTCTCATCAACTATTTTAATAGAACCAATGCCAAAGAAACAGAAGAGAGCGGTAACGAACTTGCTGTATATTCAACAAACATTACTAAAAATATAGTAAAATTATATATTCGGAAAGATAACTATCTTGCAGAAAAAGTCACAGTACTTAGCAATGACAATATATATGGTGATGTGCTCACTACATTTTTCTATGACAACTATTCTGTTTTAGGCAATATTAGCTTTCCCCAGTTTATATGCGTCAAAAAGCTTAATGGCATGGTGTATGATACTGTAACCTATTTTTCATCTGCCATCACACATGATGTGCCGCCGCTTGTAAAAAAGCCTGATAATTATGTTCTCAAACCCGATGCCGTTGATTCTTCTGATTTCATAACTATCAGCAAATTCAGCGACCATATTCATTTCGTGAGCTTTACAAGAGCTGATTCAAAAGCAATGGTCGTTGAGTTCTATAACTTTCTTCTCGTTGCCGAATCACCGCTGACAAGTGCGAATGGCGAACTACTTATTCGTGCAGTTCATGAGATCGCTCCGAATAAGCCAATAAAATATTTTACTTATGGTCATTGGCATCCATGGTATTTAGGCGGTGTCAGACCATTTATTCATAACGGAGCAAAAATTATTTGCCCTGAATGCGACTCGACATATATACCCTACCTGGCAAATGCAAAGCATACTCTCGATCCGGATAGCCTTTCTTTACAACCAAAAGTTTTACAAACTGAAATCCTCCGTGATAGCATGACGATCTCAGACGGTAAATACTCAATGAAAATATTTCTCATAGGCAAGGAATCTGACCATACTGAAGATTACACCATTTTTTATTTTCCTGAGGATAAAATGGTTTTTGAAGGTGACCTTGCTTGGATAAAAAAAGATGGAGCTATAAGCAAACCTAGCTCACGACAAGTTGGACTTTATAATTCCATTAAAAGTCGGAAACTCGATGTTGTAACCGTTGTCCAAGCTTGGCCAATAAAAAAATATGGCATAAAATCTGAGTTCCGATTTTCAGAATTTGAAGAAGCAATAAAAATAAAATAAGTAATAATCAGTTTATTACCGAACAATAATCAGCTTTTTCATCGCCGTCATTTCCGGGGATACCAAACGAACCAGATATACTCCGTCGCTAATGAGCCCGGGCAGAATTGGAATAATATGTTCACCTGACGAGACGTATTCATCTTGCAAGATACGGACACTCTTTCCAAGTTCATCTATTACTTCGATCTTCACATGGCCCGCATTTTTTAGTGAATATTCGATCTTTGTTCCGGATGCAGAAGCAGGATTTTTTGATATTGTGAAACCTACCATACCTTCGTTTAAATTTTCTACTCCGGCAGGCGGAGAATTAATTGTATACTCTGCACTTTGGATGACGTTCTTTGAATCGGTAACAATCGATATCTGATAAACAAAATACGATATAAAATCATATTCGAACGTAGTATCAATGATACTCTGTAAGCCTTCTTTCGAATAAGTAACTATTTTTTGTTTTTTAACACGAAGCGCTGGCATCGTATAAGCATGCGGAAGCAACATTGTTCCCCACCCATCGACTTTTGCCTGAACTGAAACGGTCCTCGTTTCCCCCGATCCCAAACTTGCTCCTGAGAAAGAAGAAGCATTCTGCCAACTATTTCCATACCGTATTGGAATTGCTTGTTCTTCCAGCGGCGGCGACCAACCGGAGATCTTCGATAGAATTCCGGCACTATCCTGAGTCATTCCCAGATTGTAAATTCCATCGTAAGCCATTTGCAAAAATAAATATGTCGTCGGCTTATTTGCATTAATATCCATGAGAACAACATTAGCTTTCGTATATTCAGAATCACTTGCCAAGGGCGCATTGCTTGGATAGGCAATTGCTGAATCTAACCCAGCTTGTTCTTCCCTGACGTACGAAATTTTGGAAAAATCCCATGTCATATTAGTATCCCCCTTGCCAATTACTGATCCGAGCACTTGAGGATTAAGAATCGAGAACGGTACAATGATATTCTGAACTGAATTTTTTATGTGCTGATAGAACAGAAAATCAGATGTCTCGATCGATATAGGTTTTTGAGCCTTTACATTCGTTGTAAGAAATACAACAAGAAAAAAAGCTATATAACGTTTCATGGAAGATCTTGATATTGGGTGAATGACACTATTTGATATTTCTTACACCCTAATGACACGAGTAAATACGAATTTGTGACAGTGAACGCAAATTTTTTCACTAAGGCAAATCTATTTTTTGAGATCTGGCACGACTATAAAACATTCTCAGTGCATCAATTTCACCTGGAATATCGCAATGCTCTATACCAACGATCAGATTGCTATTGCACTTGATAATTTGATAGCTGTGAAACTCATGATGGAGATGACCTTTCCGGATCTTATCAGTAAAATTAATTTTATAGTTTCCGTCCGACATTTCTTCGACATTTGAGGAATACGTCATTTCATCGAATATTTTTTTTGATTCCAGATCATTCTGAAGATAAATATTGATAATATTCTTCGACCCCTTGTAATTTCCTTCGAAATAATGGTAATCACAATCCTCGGCAAGAAGATGGGAAGCCTCGTCGTATCGATTATTATCAAGAAATGCCGCAAATTCCTGTACTAATTTCAAACTCATTTTTTCTCTCCTTATTAAGCGCTCATGGTTCAGACCTCAATGTTAAATTCACAAGCCAACAAACCACACTTTGCAAATATACGAAATTCAGATGTATTTGTCATCGTGCCCATACAAAAAAAAGTGCTTATCGGCTACAATTATTCGAGAATTTTCTCTCAGTGATTTATTTATTTTTGCTATCCTTGGATGGTAGAAGTGGCACCAATAATTGCCCCACATAATTTTTTGGAAAATCTTCCTTGATCCCAAAATGCTCAGGTTCATGATCGGGACAAATGTAAGTGCCAAAGATAATATCCATCAAAGGCGAAATATTTGCATAGTTTCCGGCATTACGGTCAAGATCATGATGCCAGTGATGCAGTTCGGGAGCACCGATAAGCATACGAAGCGGACCGATCGGCAAACGCACATTGGAATGAATATAGATCGCCCAACTACCGCGGAAGGCGATCAATCCTGCAACTGCTTCCATTGGAAATCCCAGTACTAAAGCAGGAAGATTAATTATGCCGACCGTGTAGATCGAATCAAGAGGATGCTCACGATGCGCCGCAAGAAAATCAAGATGCTCCGCACTGTGATGTACTTTGTGGAATCTCCAAAGAAAGCCGACCTTATGCTGAAGCCGATGCGCCCAATAGACCAGAAGATCACTGAGCAGAACCACCTCAATTACCTGCAGCCACCAGCTTTGACTGCTTACGCTTTCGCGAAATCCAGATGGGATAATTCCGGAAAGCCAAAAATTAAGATAGCTTAACGCTAATATAACCAAGCTGTTCCAGAGTACATACTGACCAAGAAAAAAACAGAGGTCAAGCGTCCATGAAGGACGAAATAGCTTTTGTCCCGCTTTTGCAGGAAATACCTTTTCCATCGGCAAGAATACCAGCAATAGAAAAAGTAAACTTAATCCGGTAGCTTCTATGGTATTGGTTATATTCATTTCGTTCGTGCGTTCCTTTAATGATTGAGTTTTGCAGAATCAACGTAATGAATCTTTCCGAGTAAAGTAATCGTGTCACCCTTCTTCAACGGTTGAAAATCTTTTCCGGAGAATATTACCCCGGTCTTCGAACTTGTCATAGTTCTGTCTAAAATGTGAGCCGTGATAGAAGTAATACTGTCTTTCCGCGAAGATATAAATAAGGCAGCCGAATCAATTTTCTGATGTGGATGCTTTAACGAATCGGATTCAGGAACAGTACTGCCTATCGCAGTAGAATTTGCACTGAAGAATTCATTAAAAACTCCGCTTCGAAATGCAACAAATCCTGCGATGAGAAAAATAAATAACGACAATGTGGCAATCTGGCGGAACAGAGCTATTTTCATAAAAGTGGGAATATTTTGTTAACTTCTGCACTCTTTATTATTAACCCTACTTTGCAAATAAAGTTGCGAACTTAAATAACAAGTTATATTTGCATAAAAGAAATAAAATTTTTTATCTATGGCAAAAGCAACATTAAAAACGAAGAAAACCGAGCAGAGCCCTGAAGATTTCTTAAATTCCATCAAAGATGATGCACAACGTACCGATAGCATTGCTATCGTAAAAATGATGCAGAAAGCTACCGGTGAAAAACCGAAAATGTGGGGTACGAGCATTATCGGCTTCGGTAATGTCGTGCTTAAATATGATAGCGGCAGAGAACTTGACTGGATGAAGATAGGATTCTCACCGCGTAAAGCGAATCTTACTCTTTATGGAATTAAGAATTCCGAAGGTCAGGATGCTTTGCTTGATAAGCTTGGCAAATACAAAGAGGGAAAAGGCTGCCTTTATATAAATAAACTCAGCGATGTCGATACTTCCGTCCTGAAAAAACTGATCGAACAAGCGGCTAACGCAAAAAAATAAATCTGAACATAATGTTGATCATTCATAACAAAGAGCACTATCGTTTTGAAACGGAAGTAAGTGGAGGTATTGCTTACATTGCCTACGAATTTTCCGGAGACGTCATGAATCTCTTCACTACTTTTGTCCCACCAAAAGCAAGACATCAGGGCATTGCCTTCGCATTGGTTGAATTTGCATTAGTATATGCCAAAACTGAGCATTTCAAAGTAATTGACGGTTGTCCTACGGTGACCATATTTATAGAGAAGCATCCGGAATATAAATCTGTTTTGGCCACCGACAAAGTTGAAATGAATACCCTTGAACAAACCTGATAATACTATAAAGATATTAGAGAAATTGATCAGTATTATTAATTAATAAGAATATGGACAACGAAAATATCAGTAAAAAAATGAATAAGAATGCCAGTGTTTCAAGCGGTACATATGGCTTGGGACTTATCGGTGCAATGGTCTTTTATCTTCAGCATGCTACTTCCTTTGGCGACGGTGTGATCGGCTTTCTGAAAGCACTGATTTGGCCTGCGATGTTGGTATATGGTCTATTAGAGCATTTGAAAATGTGAAAAGGGTTTAAGTCAATATATTTTAGATAACCGGTCTATTGTTCCGACTGCCTTGAGTTTCACATCCTCCTATTGTTAGCGATCCATACCTTTTCACTGTAAATATTTCTTCCGAGCCTGTAAAATAATGTGACGGGAAGACTATAAGGAATACAGAATTTTCTTCCTTTTGCTCAGTATGAATATGGTCCGGAAATTGTTTCTAATTGGATTACCACCCGGTCAAAATGAAACTGATAAAAACAATAAAGAATATGAAAAATCTAATTTTCCTTTTGCTTTCCATTTCAGTGTTAATCACACTTTCATCATGCGGTGCAAATTACGCTGTGACTGAAAATTACAACCTTAACAATACGCAGGTTCAACTCTCAAATGCGAATTTCAATATCGTTGATAAGATCAGCGGAAGTTCAAATGCATCTTATGTTTTCTTCATCGGTGGTCTGGGTGAACATCAGCTCTATGAGAATGCGTATTCGAGAATGATGTCCAAAGCCGATCTGACCAAAGGGTCGCGCGCAGTATGCAACGTGCTGACTGAAGAACAAGTCGAAGGATTTATACCTTTTTACTGGACTCGTACGGTCACAGTCAGTGCGAACGTGATTGAATTTACCAAGTAGTTCTTTTGAGGCGAAAAATGGAACCGACAACCGAACATAGAAAAAAATTCGGTGCAACAAAATGGAAACGGATCACTCTGCTTATCGTTCTCGGTTATGAAGCTGTTGGCTGCATCATAGGCGGCACCTTCCTTATCGCAACACCAGATGGCAGGATGATGGACATGCCGATTGACTTGATGAACGGTGTATTTCGTGATTTTCTCGTTCCCGGTATCATCCTGTTTGGACTCGGGATTCTGAATACGATCGCTTTCTTTGCCGTCATTCGCAGAACCCATTCTGATTGGTTTTGGGCTTATTTTTCATTAGGCGGTCTCCTGATCTGGTTTTGGGTCGAGATATCCATTTTGCATAGATTCCACTGGCTCCATGCTATGTGGGGGCTCCCTGTAATTGCCGGTGGCTTAGCAGCTATCCAAATTATTCCTTCGAAATATGCATCACTTTCGAAAGCCATGTTTATATGCGGCATTCTATCTTCATTCTTCTATTTAGCACTGAACATTTTTGTACCGATGCAGTGGTCTGCTTACAACTCCGCCTCTCAAACTGTCAGTGAGCTTTCTGCAGTTAATGCCCCGACTAGACAGCTCTGGGTTTGGTTAAGCACTCTTTACACAGTACTTGTAGTTGCCTTCTCTTGGGGTGTATGGAAATCGGCACAGGGAAACAGCCGACTTCGGATCGCAGGATGTTTCATGATCGCCTATGGTATCGTCAATGTGTTCTGGCCACTTGCACCAATGCATCTTCGGGAAGTATTGGCGGCAGGAGGTTCCTCGATAAGCGATACGATGCACTTAGTTTTTGCCGGTACAACTGTTATGCTAATGCTGCTTGGGATTGGATTCGGAGCAGCAGCATTCGGAAAGACTTTCCGTCTATACTCCATAATAACCATCCTGATGCTTGCAGTCTTCGGATTTCTCACGAGTCTGGATGCTCCACGAGTTCAGGCAAACCTCTCAACTCCGCTTGCAGGTGTTTGGGAACGCATCAACATCGGTGTTTTCCTGCTATGGGTTGTCGTTCTGGCAATTACCCTCTTGCGTAAGGAAGGAGTTCAAACCGCGAACGACAAATAATAAGCTGTTCATATTTATGAATAAAAAAATATTTCTCCTGCTAATCATTTTACTCTCGGTTTTTGTTGCCGTTGTATCACTTGGGGGTATCTTTATTCCTGAAATGTACGTCCGCGAGACAGGAGACTGGCAAGCGCAGAGTATTGGGCAAGATCTATTCGATCTTTTTTTGGGAGTACCCATGTTGCTTCTCTCAGCATTGTTTTTTTTACGAGGTTCCCGGTCGGCTTTCTTCATACTTACGGGAATACTTATCTTCTTCATCTATACGTTTATCATCTATACCCTCGGTCTTCACTTCAATCGCTTTTTTCTACTCTACTGCTTCACTCTCGGACTTTCATGTTATTTGTTGATATATCTATTGTGGCAGACAGGTTCTGAAAATGTGAGATCATGGTTTATTCTGCAAAGATCTGTTCTGATGCCGGTTCTGTACCTAATGTTTTTCGCGTTACTATTCTGTGTGCTTTGGTTAAGTGAAATAGTGCCTGCATTGTTAAATGGAGTTGCCCCCTCCGTACTTGACCAAACAGGACTACTCACCAATCCGGTACATGTGCTCGATCTGTCCTTCTTGCTTCCGGGATTTATGATTACAGCATACCTATTACAAAAAAGACATTCGCTCGGATATGTCTTTACGCCGGCAATCATGACGTTTTCAATCGTCATGACGCTATCGATCGCAACATTGATAGTTTATGAGATATCAAAAGGATATGCGACGGATTATACACCGGCAATCGCAATGACGGTATTTGCTATGGTAAGCATAGTCATGTTTAAGTATTTCACAAGAAAGCTGAAGGATAATATTTCTAAAATTATATGAATATCAATTTCAAAAAAGATAAGTTTGAATTCAATCTTTCAATGAATGAAACGAGTCTTGAAAGATTGATTTTACTTGGTGCACTCATTTTCATCCATACAAGAAAAAACATCAGGTAACCGACACAACCAGATACACCTAAAGGATATGAAAATTAACGGAGACTGGCATATGGCACATCCGATGCCGAAGAATCCTTCAATGGATGAGCGAATTGCATGGCACATTGAGCATCTGAAGAATTGTGCCTGTCGTGAACTGACACCATTGCTTAAAGCCGAATTTAAGAAGAGGAGGATTTCTGTTCCGGAAAAAAAAAGGAATTGAATATTATGTCAAAAAATACCACAACACTGAATGGGAATCTGCTGATAGCTATTATTCTTGGTCTGCTAATATCTACCGCAACAAGTTTTGGTCAATTTCAAGATTCACTCCATAAGTTCTCCTCGCTGGACATCGGCTTTGCTCATCGCATGATGAAAGAAAACCTTTTCCGAGGATTACTCCATGAGGGTATCACCATTGGTTTTCTGTATTCAAACAGATCCTTCGATAATGAGCACATCTGTGATTGGAATGTAGGACTGACTGCCGGTATCCTGCAATGGAATGGCGCTCTTACTATCACTGCTGACGCTGTACCTTTTGATATTGGCTACTCTTTCCGGTATGCTCCCAGATTGGAGAAGTTCAAATTTTATGTTGGCCCATATGCCCGTCTGCAGATGACGTGGAATGAGATGATGCAACTCGACGCTCAACACCCTTATTGGTTTACACAGCATCAACTTGGTATCCGGCACTGGGCCAGTTGCTTAGTTGGCGAGGAGAAAACTCTTACACTGAAAAATGATCTTTCGCTTTTTTCACTGACTTCCCGCCCCGAAGAATGGCGCGATTATGCAACATATACCTTCAACTTTTGGGAGATCATCAAGTATATGAATGAAAGGTTGAAGTTTCTCACGGCATTCGATGCTCTCAGGTTCAGCACCCGACTTGAGTATCAAGTCGGATTCGGCGGAGCCATTCCAGTCGTTTACTTTTTTGAAGTCACATATCGCCGCTGCAACAGTCCGGCTCCCTATCAGGATTTGCATGAGACATTAGGTTTAATTATTCCATTTTACCAACAATGAAATTACTTTTTCTTGCAATAGTCAGCACAGTTTTCCTAAACGGATGTCTATCCGAAGACAGAATAAAACTACCGAATACATCCTATACACCTCAATTAATGAATGATGATTGGGTGATTTCCACACCGTTTGCTGAACGTATCGATAGTGCAAAATTGAGTGAAGCATATAAGCTTTTCTATTCGGAAAATGATTTTCTACAGGTACTTAGTCTCACCGTAATCCGAAACGGAAAACTCATTAGTGAAGGGTATTGCCGCTCTGAATCCGACCGGACAAGACCGAATGCGATCTGGAGCTGCACGAAAAGTTTTACTTCCATGGTGACAGGTTTAGCATTTGCCGAAGGAAAGCTCGGCAGTGTTAATGATAGCATTGGAATATATTTACCCACATACACAGCCAAATATCCTGACAAGGGTTCGATAACAATACACGATCTTCTTACCATGCAAGGCGGTATTGATTATAACAATGATGGGATTTCCGGTCAGACGGATAAATTGTCCAGACAATTACCGGATGATTGCATCGATTTTATTCTTGGCCGGCCCTTGAAAGATCCTCCCGGAACATCTTACTGGTACAATGACGGACTTCCTACGGTAATGTCCGCTATCCTTCAGAAACAACTTGGGAAGACAATGGCCGATTATGCAGACGAAAAGATCTTCGCCCCGCTCAATATTAAAAACTACCGATGGGATAAATATAAAGACGGTGTAACATTCGGAGCTTATGGGCTCTGGATGACACCCCGAGACCTTGCAAAAATAGGATGGATGGTTTGCGATAGCGGACGGTGGAACGGCAAGGTGATCATACCTTTCGATTGGCTTCAAACATCAACTTCTGTGCAAGTGCTTTCTAACTGGAATCCGTACGGATATTATTGGTGGATTAATAAGAATTTCGATTGCTTCTATATGTCTGGCCATGGCGGTCAGGAAGTATTTATTGTCCCATCCAAAAAGCTCGTTGTTGTTATCACTTCAGAACCATTCACGCAGGACCAATTTCAACTTGATATTGAGAAAGCTGATCAACTCCTTATCCTCATCGAAGAGAGTTGCAAATAACATCGATGACTTTGGTCTTAGCTAACATATAATAACTGCCTATTTAAGCTTGATACTGTAACAATTCATAGCCTCTGAAGTTATTCATTGAAAAATAGATTCGCATTGATATCATTCATGAAAAAGACTTTCGTTCTACAGTTATTATTATTCCTTTTTCTTTAGAGTTTCGTTGCCTGCGATAATTCTGTTGTTGCTCCGATTATTAAAAGTCAAAATTCAATTCAGTCCCCAAGAGAAATTAGTCAGGCGTGGAGTGACCGAGAGTTCTGCATTGATAGCACCCTAAAAAGATGGATGCAGGATTCATCATTAAAATATCTCAATACGCCTGCCGGGGACTCAATTCTATCCGAAAGAACTCATTGCGACTTTTTACACCACAGATGATGAATAATTATTTGTTCCAATATTCTCCTTATATTTGCAAGGATTATATTTTCTAACTTAGTATTGTGTTTGAACTCGAACGGATATTTTCACCGACCTTAGCTTCGATTATGATCGCCATGATTTGCATCATGGTTATTGGGGGCGGATTTATTTTTGTGAAGAAGAAACAGCAAAGCGAGAAAGGATTTTTTTATAAGCTGCTGCTTAGTTTACAAATATTCTTCTGGCCATTTGTGATATTGGGTTTCCTTCCGATCTATATTCGTTGGTTCGAGATCTATCGCGTCTATTCGCTAAATCCTTATTATGTAATTTACCACTTACTAAATATCCCTATCGTTATTCATGGTGCTTACACCGGAGTGAAGATGCTAAAGGTAACTGAGCGAACAAAGAGAGGGATGAAGCTCAATCTCCTGATGAATATAGTGATCTATTTTATTAATCCGAGAATTTTTTCAAACCACTTTGCAGGGTATCCGTACTACATCGGAATCTTTGTCCTCGCAACCTTCTTCTTCTGCTGCTACCAATACGTCAGAAGCTTAAAAAGCGATGAACCTATCCCGGATAATATTAAATTACAAAAGATTTAGGTTTCATCCCCCGTAAAATTTTTTCCTACCCCCCCCATTGCTATCGACTAAAGACTACGAAAAAAAAATGCGCGTATTTTTGTATTGAAGTTATGTAAACCCCACAAAACTATCTTAATTAATTAATAGAAGGAGGCAGAGCATGAGAAAAATAATCGTTTTATCAATGATCACATTGGATGGAGTAATGCAAGCGCCCGGCGGACCGAAGGAAGATACATCAGGCGGTTTCAAATATGGAGGTTGGACTGCACCGTATGGGGACGAAGTTTTTATGAAGGTTGTACAAAAAGAATTGCAACCAACGGATTATCTTTTGGGCAGAAAAACATTTGCGATTTGGGAGGGCTACTGGCCTGAGCATGCAGACTTTTGGCCTGGCATCAATAATGGCACAAAATATGTCTTGTCCAACACCATCGAAAAGTCAGATTGGAAAAACACCGTATTCATCAAAACTTTGGCAGATATTGAAAAGCTAAAAAATTCGGAAGGTTCTGACATACAGGTTTGGGGCAGTAGTGAACTTATTCAACTACTACTAAAGAATAATCTGGTGGATGAACTTAGGCTCAAAATTTATCCCTTGACCCTTGGCGAAGGAAAAAAGTTGTTTGCTGATGGTACAATTCCGGCCGCATTTACCGTAACAGAGACTGTTGTTACAACAACGGGAGTTATTATTGCAAGTTACAACCGTGCCGGAGAAGTCAAGACAGGCACTGTTGACGCTTGAGATACGCGCATGTGAGCCGGCCTTAGAACAACCGACTACATTTACTTTACATTAATTTATAGACAAAATAATTAGAAAATGGATTTTGACCCCAATAACAAAGTTATTAAACTCTGCCTCCAAGGTATGGCCTGGGAAGAAAAGGGCAAACCCGAAGAATCATTCAGAATATTTCTTCAAGGCTGGAGCGAAGCCACAAATGACTTTGAAAAATTTCTTGCTGCTTATTATGTGACCAGACATCAAGAAAGTATTTCAGATAAATTACAATGGGCAGAAACAACGTTGCAACTTGCATTAAAAGTAAACAGCCTCGCTGTCAACGGAGTATTTCCTTCTCTCTATTTAAATATTGCTAAATACTATGAGGACTTAGGCGACTTTGAGAATGCAAAAAAAAATTATGAATTAGCGGAATCGTCCAAGGATAAACTATCCGATAACGGTCCATTTTATCACGGGACGAAAGCGGATTTGCAGGTTGGCGACCAGTTAACAGCAGGGTTCGGATCTAATTACCATAGCGAAGTGATAATGAATCACATTTATTTCACTGCCTTGGTTAATGGCGCAGGACTTGCCGCAGCATTAGCGAAAGGTGATGGACGTGAACGTGTGTATATCGTGGAGCCTACAGGGGGCTTTGAAAATGATCCGAACGTTACGGACAAGAAATTTCCGGGCAATCCGACACGCTCATATCGCACCCAGGCACCATTAAAAATTATTGGCGAAGTAACAGATTGGGTGAGACAAACACCTGAGCAACTCCAACAATGGCGCGAGAAATTGGCAAATAACAAAGGAGAAATTATTAATTAATTATCGAGGTATTCATTCAACTATGACGAAAAGTAAATTACTACGAATGGATAATATTGGCATCGTTGTCGAAGACCTCGATAAGTCCATCTCCTTTTTCGCCGAGCTTGGCCTGAAGCTCGAAGGCCGAGCCACGATCGAAGGAGAATGGGCAGGGCGCGTAACCGGACTGGACAACCAGCGTGTCGAGATCGCCATGATGGTCACTCCGGATGGCCACAGCAGACTCGAACTCTCGCGCTTTCTCGAACCGGTTGTAGTCGCCGATCACCGGAATGCCCCTGTGAATTCTCTCGGCTACCTACGCGCCATGTTCACTGTGGACAAAATTGACGAGTTGCTCGTTAGGCTCAGCAAGCACGGCGCTCAGATCGTTGGCGAAGTGGTTCAGTACGAGGACTCGTATCGTCTTTGTTATATCCGCGGACCCGAAGGACTTCTCATTGGGCTGGCAGAACAACTTGGTAATAAATGAACGGCTAAAGACTAACAACTAAAGACTAACTACTACCCATTATGAGAAAACTAATTGCAGCGATCAATATGACACTTGATGGCTTTTGCAATCACGAAGCAGGGATCGCAGACGACGAAATACACGAGCATTATAATGAACTATTACGTAAGGCAGATACTATGATATGGGGAAGGACAACCTACGAACTTATGGAAAGTTATTGGCCGGCTCTGGTAAAAAATCCCGGCGGTAATAAACCAATGGATGATTTCGCCATACTTGTCGACAATATTTCAAAGATTGTATTTTCACGTACGCGCGAGAATTTTCCATGGAACAATACGACATTAAAAAAGGAATTGCGTAAAGAAGAAATTGTAGAACTCAAGCAGCAAACTGGCAAAAATATTTTAGCCGGCAGCCCAAGTTTAATTGTAGAACTGACGAAACTTGACTTGATCGACGAATACCAACTCTGCGTTAATCCCATAATTTTAGGAAAAGGTTTACCACTATTCAAGAACATCAAAGACAGAGTGGATCTTAAACTCATAAAGACAAAGATCTTTAGTGTCGGTGCAATAATACTTTACTATGAGCCGAAAATATAAGACATCCGAATGCCGCAATCAACCCCTTAGAATGGCACATTCGCACCTCACCAGTCTCTTTTGAAATTCCGTATATTTGTAGTGTAATTCATTTTACTATGTACAAATTATGGCAGTAATCAATCCACACATTAATTTCAACGGGAATGCCGAAGAAGCATTCACATTTTACAAATCAGTATTTGGCGGTGAGTTCAGAAAGATCATGCGTTTCAAGGACCTTGCAAGCTCCGGAATTCCCGTATCAGAAAAAGAAGCAAATAAAATTATGCACATTGCTTTGCAGATCGGTAAAAGTAATATGCTGATAGCCAATGACGTCCCGGAACATATGGGTCAAGTAAATGAAAACGAAAACAGATCGAAAATATCTATTAGCACTGAAAGCAGAGAAGAAGCGGACAAATTATTTTACGGACTTTCAGCTGGAGGAGAGATTGAAGGACCTATTGGAGACAGCCCTTGGGGTTCATACTTCGGATGTTTCAGGGACAAATATGGTATTGAATGGATCGTCGAATTTGATTCAAATGAACAGCGATAAATTTAACCATGAGCGTAAAAGACGAGATCAAAGAGTATATTGCCGGTCAACCTGAAGCAAAACGCAGCGACATGCAGGAGCTGCATCGCATCATTCAGGGAATAATGCCGGAATGCAAATTGTGGTTCTTGGATGGCAAAGACGATAAAGGTAAAACTGTTTCCAATCCTAATATAGGGTACGGACTTCAGACCATAAAATATGCAGGTGGGAAAACCAGAGAGTTTTATCAAATTGGTCTGAGTGCAAACACAACAGGAATCTCTGTCTATATCATGGGTATTGAAGATAAGAAATATTTAGCCAATACCTATGGAAAGAAACTTGGCAAGGCAAGTGTGACAGGATATTGTATTAAGTTCAAATCCCTCAAAGATATAAACATTGATATACTTGAAGCGGCAATACGAGATGGAGTTGAGCAATCAGGTACCAAATCCGACCACCGTTGAAACCGTGGGCGGGATGTGCCTCCCCCACAATCCGAATCAAATCCCAGAATCCCATTAATCCCGGCAGATGTCCCGCAGAAGTAATATTCCATCTTGCACATGTAACAAATGAGTGCTTCGTGAGTTTATTATTCAAAATGAAATCAATGCGTATTTTACTTCTGTCTTTGGTTATAACACTCTCCGTAATTGGCTGCATGGAATCTCCGAATGCGCCATTAATTGAAAACCAAAAGACCCGT
>Ga0206887_10075_pt1 | contig 23170 bp, 21 predicted proteins | sample Alteio_BWOrgHeat_89_FD_153248 | JGI IMG/M metagenome (GOLD analysis project Ga0206887, IMG submission 153248) | Enriched cells from forest soil in Barre Woods Harvard Forest LTER site, Petersham, Massachusetts, United States - Alteio_BWOrgHeat_Nextera3 ...
ACTATTTGCCCCATGAGAATTCCAAACAACCAATACTCCGAACGAGCGCCAAAATACCTCACGAGAAACACCGCGCAGACCAAACCAAACAACACGGTTCCAATGGACAGTAACGTAAACCACCCACGAAAACCAAACAGATTCAGTGAGGGAATGGCGGTTTGGTTTACCGTATTAAAAAATAAGGTCAAAAAAACAAATAAAATCACAAAATGCGTGGGTAAGTGGGTGTTTAGGTAGCCAGACGCATTGGCAACACCCAGCACCAAGGTCGACACAAAAGCAATCATCAAAATATAGACATAATGAAATCCGATATATCGGGTCACAAGACCTTCGGAATTCCAACGATGTAACTGCCGATTGACATACATGCCGACCGGATTAACCAAGAACAAGGACACAAACGCGACCGTGGTCGCAAGTATTGCTATTTTTCCCATTTCCGAAGGTAGGAGTACTGTCGTGGCTATGCGTAACATAGCCAACATCAATAAAAACTGAGCAACTCTACCTATGAAAATAGTCAACATAAGATCAGAAACTTATTCCGAAAAACGCTTCGAATTTCTCAATCATATAATCAAGATGAGGCCTATCCAATCCGGGAAAAACGCCAATCCAAAACGTATGATTCATGATGATGTCCGTATTCGTAAGCTCACCATGAACCCGATACACAAGATCCTTAAAATACGGTTGGCGCGTTAAGTTTCCAGCAAATAGCAAGCGCGTGCCAATGTTATTTTGAGTCATGAACTTCAATAAATCCACACGGTCAATCCCTGACTCAGGCTTGATGGTTATCGGGAAACCAAACCAAGACGGAGAAGCCTTTGGGGTCGCTTGTGGTAAAATGATAAATTCCTCACAATTACTTAAGCCCTCTTTCAAGTAATGAAAGTTTTGCTTTCGTTGTTCCACAAACTGCTCAATGCGATCCATTTGAGCTAAACCACATGCGGCTTGCATGTCGGTGATTTTCAGATTGTAGCCAAGATGCGAGTAGGTGTATTTGTGATCATACCCTTTCGGCAACGATCCAAATTGTTGCTCAAAACGCTTACCACACGTGTTATCACACCCAGGTTGGCAATAACAATCCCGTCCCCAATCACGAAACGACTCAAGCAGCGTGTGTAACGCTTTTGACTGCGTAAACACAGCCCCGCCCTCACCCATCGTGATGTGGTGCGCTGGATAAAAACTAACCGTTGCAATATCACCAAACGTTCCCACCATCTTGCCGTCATAAGTCGTTCCCAACGCGTCACAGCAATCCTCAATTAACCACAACTGGTGCTTATCAGCAATGCGTCGTACCTCGGTCAAATCAAAGGTATTGCCCAACGTATGCGCTATCATAATCGCTTTTGTTTTAGACGAGATCGCACCCTCAATCAATTGAGCATTCACGTTGTACGTCGGAATATCCACGTCAACAAACACAGGGATCAACCCATTTTGTATGCTCGGATTCACAGTCGTTGGAAAACCGGCGGCAACCGTAATCACCTCGTCACCAGGTTTTAACTGTCGCGCTCCCAGCTTTGGGGATGTTAATGCCGTGAGAGCCAACAAATTAGCGGAAGAGCCAGAGTTTGTCGTTAACACATGAGGCACGCCCAGATAGTCGCCCAAGCGCTTCTCAAAAGCCGCGTTAAATCGCCCCGTGGTTAGCCAACCATCCAACGATGCATCAACCATCATTTGTAATTCACCCACCCCAAGCACTTTTCCAGACGGAGGGACTGTCGTCGTTCCGGCTATAAACGGGCGTGGGGCGTATTCCAATTGTGCGTATTTTTCAACTAATGCTGCGATCTCTTGACGTATTTGTTCTTTTGACATGTTATATACTCGCTTGTGCGTTCATGTAATCATTGATTTCCATCATGGTGTAATCATACATTTCTTGATGAGAACACCACGCATTATGCCAATTTACAATGCGACTCAACGTGTGCTCAAGGCGCCATCGAGGCTGCCAACCTAACTGCCCACGCGCTTTGGAACAATCCAACTTTAAGTAATGCGCTTCGTGTACATGCGATCCCACGTCCACGGCCCAAGCCGCATCACGCCCCCAAAGCGCGGCTAGTTTCTCCACAATCCATTGCACGGGGCGTGCGTCGTCCTCACTAGGTCCAAAATTCCAACCACAGGCATACGCCATACCCTCGGTATACAGTTTTTCAGCCAATGCCAGATAGCCCGACAACGGTTCCAACACATGCTGCCAAGGACGAATGGCGTGTGGATTACGAATGCTCACGGTGCGCCTGTCTTTAAACGCACTCAGCAGATCCGGAATGAGTCGGTCAAGAGCCCAATCACCACCACCAATCACATTACCCGCTCTCGCTGACGCCAGCGCACACCCGTGACGTGAGTACTCATTGGCATTGAAAAACGATTGTCGGTAGGAGGCGGTTACAAGCTCCGAACACCCTTTGCTGCTGCTGTAAGGATCAAATCCGCCCATGGCCTCGTCTTCGCGATAGCCCCAAGCCCACTCACGATTCTCATAGCATTTATCACTGGTCACATTGACAACGGCTTTCACATGATCTGTGTGCCTTACAGCATCCAATAAGGACACCGTGCCAATCACATTGGTGGTATAGGTGTCCATCGGTGAGGCGTACGACAAGCGCACAAGCGGTTGAGCGGCCAAATGAAACACAATCTCGGGCTGAAATCGGTTCACGCACGCCGTCAGTGAGGCTGTATCTCGAATATCCCCTATTTCAGACAAAATACGTTCTTCAAGCCCCAGTACGCCAAACAAATTCGGCGTCGTCGGAGCCGCTAACGCATAGCCCTGCACGACGGCACCCATGCTGTGAAGCCATGAACACAACCAACTGCCTTTAAAACCAGTGTGACCGGTCACAAGCACTCGTTTACCACGCCAAAACGCTTGATTCATCATTAGTCCCATACCTTCCAGGGTGCCCGACCTTCATTCCAGAGGCTCTCCAGATGGATTTTGTCACGCAACGTGTCCATGGGCTGCCAGAATCCATCGTGCTCAAACGCCATCAATTGTCCTTCGGTGGCCAATCGACTAAGCGGTTGTTGCTCCCACACACAATCATCACCATCCAAATAATTCAGTACCTCAGGCGACAACACAAAAAAACCACCATTAATCAAACCGCCCTCACCTTTCGGCTTTTCTTGGAATTGACTCACCACGTGATTGTCGATATCCAAAACACCAAAACGGCCTGTTGGGTGGGTCGCTGTAACGGTCGCAAGCTTCCCATGCGCACGGTGAAACGCAATCGATTGGGTAATATCCACATCGCCAACACCATCACCATAGGTGAAACAAAACAAATCATCGTGTTGCACGTAATCGGCCACACGACGCAGGCGCCCACCGGTCATGGAGCGCTCACCCGTATCCACAAGCGTCACATTCCAGGGCTCCGCGCGCTTATTATGCACTTGCATGGAATTTTCTCGCATATTAAACGTGATGTCCGACATGTGTAAGAAATAGTTCGCAAAATACTCCTTAATCACATACCCCTTGTAACCACAACAAATCACAAAGTCATTAATGCCATGAGCGGAGTATTGTTTCATGATATGCCACAGAATCGGCTTTCCACCAATTTCAATCATAGGCTTAGGCTTCAAATCGGTTTCTTCACTAATCCGTGTTCCTAACCCACCTGCAAGAATAATTGCTTTCACCATGTTTTATCACCTTAGTTTAATTGGATGAAACAAACTCAACTTGTAACTATTCACCACGTTCACCGAAAAGCCATATTTGGCGCATCTTGAACGATCTCCATTCAAAATGTGGTGAATACTTACCTCAACTTTATGAAAAATACCCCGAATCCCCGTGGCTTGACCACGGGGACCACAAGGTGTCCAAATGGATATCGACTTTCGTCGGTAATTCGATCTATTTTAAAACATCATAAAGTCGAGACAAACGCGTCTGAGTAAAAGTGTCCCTCATATAATCCCTGAGCCATAAAGGTGGCTTTTGCTGCCTCAATCATCAAAGGCGAGCCACAAGCATACACATGAAAGTCGCTCAAATCGGCGAAATCCGCGAGCACGGCATCGTGTACAAAACCCGAACGGCCGTCCCATAAAGGATCGTCTTGCGATACGACTGGAACGTAATGCACCTGAGGGTGTTCTAAACTCCATCTTTCAGCGATATCAGTATACAAGCTACGCGAGTTTGGCATACCCCAATAAATATAAATCTCTCTTGATACCCCTTGAGCCAACAAGGATTCAACCATCGCCTTAACCGGTGCAAATCCGGTCCCGCCAGCCAAAAAGAGTAACGGATTCTCGGCCTCTCGAACAAAAAAAGTTCCTTTAGGGCCTTCCAAACGCATCAATTGGTTCAACTCACACGCACGTAATAATTGACTCAACTCGCCATCCGGCAACAAACGGATATGTAACTCAATGCCGGAAGACACCTCTTGTGCGTTGGCAATCGAATAACTCCGTCGCACGCCCTGGTATAACAAATCAATGTATTGACCCGGAAGATAGTGTAATTTTAGCGTCGGTGGAAAACGCAGCGTTAACAGTAGAATATCATCGACAACCCACGTTTGACTTGCCACCTTACAAGGTACCGTCACGCACTCCAAATGCGCAAGCTGTGGATAATACTCGGCTTTCAAACGAACGTCACTCTGGGCGTAAGAGCTACACGTGAGAACACGACCGTCACAAACCACCTCGCCGTGCTCGTTCTTCACAGAACCCGAAAGCACCTCAGCAACACACACACCGCACTGGCTTTTTTTACAACTGTGTTGTAAACATAATTTTTGGCCAAGGGCGGCATCCAACAGCGTGTGTTCGGCCGTGGCTCGATACTGAACGTTTGAGGGATACAGTTCAACTAAAAAATCAACACTCATTATGCTTTATGCCAAACCGTACGATTGATGTAATCGACGTAGCTTAATACCACACGCACGATCTGCTTTGATACCGTGTCCGATTGATAGTCATCGAGGATTGGGAGCAAACGACGCGCTCTGTCATGCTGAGCCGTCACGACTTTCACCGCTTCCAATACGCGCTCTTTTTTCAACCCACTCATGATCACAGTGCCTTCGTCCATCCCTTCCGGTCTTTCGTGCGTATTTCGAATCGTAATCGCGGGCAGATTTAATAAACTGGCTTCCTCCGTAATGGTTCCACTGTCTGACACGACACAAAACGACATCATTTGTAATTTGATGTAATCAAACAATCCAAACGGCTTCACGATTTGAATCAAAGGATGAATAGTCAACTCCGGCAACGCTTCCAATCGTTTTTTGGTACGTGGATGCGTCGAAAAAATAATAGGGAATTGATACGTCTGTGCTAATGCATTCAATGAGTCCATTAGGTTCGTCAAATTCTCAGAATCGTCGACGTTTTCTTCACGATGAGCGCTCACCACAAAAAATCGTCCGACCTCCAAACCCGTCTGTTGCATGATGGTTGAAGCCTCAATTTGCGGCTTATAATAATCAAGCACTTCTTTCATGTGCGATCCGGTCTTGATGATGGTTTCTGGCCGAATGCCTTCCGCTATCAAATAGCGTCGAGCATGCTCGGTTAACACGAAGTTGATATCGCTTAAATGATCCAAGACTTTACGGTTTAACTCTTCCGGTACACGCTCGTCAAAACAGCGATTGCCCGCTTCCATATGAAACACGGGGATCTTATGTCGTTTTGCAGCAATGACAGCCAAACACGTGTTGGTATCCCCATATAACAACAACGCATCCGGGCGTTCGTTTTCAAACACATCATCCGCTTTGGCAAGAATGTCTGCGATGGTTTTCACCACACTGGAACCCGTGGCATTCAAAAAGTGATCAGGTTGTCGAATGCCTAGCTCATCGAAAAAGACTTTGTTTAGTTCGTAATCGTAATTTTGACCCGAATGCACTAAGACATGCTCTACCTGTTTATCAAGCTCTTGAATCACACGACTCATTTTAATCAATTCAGGACGTGTACCCACCAGCGTCATCACTTTAAGCATAATTTCTCCTGTACATAGTCCAATGTGTTTAATAGAGCTCGCACCTCATCTAAGGATAATTGTTTCGTGTTATGCGATGTATAATCCTCGAGCTTTGATATGTTTTGCTCACCTTCGCTAAAATACTTATTGTAATTTAAATCCCGATTATCCGACGGAATGCGAAAATAACGCCCCATGTCTTCGGCTTTTGCCATTTCTTCTCGCGAAATGAGTGATTCGTATAATTTTTCACCGTGTCTTGTGCCAATGATTTTGACTGGAGCACTGGAATCAAATACTTGTTTCAGTGCTTGTGCCAATACCAAAATAGTAGAGGCGGGTGCTTTTTGCACAAAAATATCCCCTTGTTGACCGTGTTGAAACGCGTGCAAGACCAAATCAACCGAATCCTCAAGACTCATTAAAAAACGGGTCATGTGTGGATCCGTGACGGTGATGGGTTTATCCGCTAACAATTGATCCACAAACAAAGGAATAACCGAACCACGTGAGGCCATGACGTTACCGTAGCGTGTGGCACAAAGAATGGTTTCGGAATCCGAATAGATACGTGACTTAGCAACCATCAGCTTTTCAGCCATGGCCTTTGAAATTCCCATGGCATTAATGGGATAAACGGCTTTGTCGGTGCTTAACACCACGACACGCTTGACTTTATTTTGAATCGCCGCGTTCAGCACATTTTCCGTCCCATTCACGTTCGTGCGGACGGCTTCCATCGGATAAAACTCACACGAAGGAACTTGCTTTAATGCCGCTGCGTGAAACACATAATCGACGCCAAGCATCGCTTGACTCACACTCTCTAGATCACGTACATCACCAATATAAAATTTCACTTTGTCATTGGACAACGCAATACGCATGTCTTCTTGTTTTTTTTCGTCTCGACTAAATACTCTGATTTCACGCACTTGGCTATCTAAGAACCGTTTGAGAATCGTGGTGCCAAATGATCCCGTGCCACCAGTTATTAATAAAACGCTATTATCAAACATAAGGTTATTCCACTCGTGAGTTCACGTGATCTTGATGCATTAACGCAATTTGCTCAGGCCAAGAAAGCGCATTATAACCTGTTGCCTTGCTAAAACGAACATTATTTAACGAGCGATCCACCACCAACGAGTCGTCCGGTTTGATCCGCACGGCATGTTGATAAACGTCTGCAATCAACATCAATAAATCGCACTTATTAATGGGTGACGAGGCCACATGATAAAGACCATGCAATGCGGGATTAGGCAACACGTAATCCCGAACGATTCGAGCTAATTCAAGGGTGGGGAGACCTGAGAAAACAGCCCTGGAAAAACCCCGTACCTCGGTACGTTCTGATAAAAACCACTCCAATAAACCATGGTGCGTTTGTAATTCATGCCCAATCGTAGACGTGCGCAACGTCAGTACATGCGAACGCGTCGCCACCTCCCCTATGTATTTGGATTTACCATACAAATCGTCGGCATCCGACACGTCGTTCTCGTCGTATGATCCTTTCTTGCCTGAAAATACGCAATCCGTGCTGAACTGAACAACGCGCGCTTGAATCAAAGCGCACAACGACGCCAATTGATGAGGAAATAAGGCGTTGATGGGTAGTACCACCAGCGGATCATTCGCTTGCGACAATTGCTTCACAAAGCCCGTGCCATTGATGACGACGTCGGGTTTTACCTGATTAAGCATCGCCACCAGTGTGTCATGATGTAAAATATTAGGGTTAATTAGCAAACGTTGTTGCAACGTATTCGAAAAAAATCGGGTAGCCGCGCTATCACGTACGGTGCCCCAAACATCGAGTGATACCGATTCACTCAACGTCCGAAACAAGGTATGGCCAATCATGCCAGAAGCGCCTAATACGAGTACCCTCATGCGTATTTTCCTTTTGTTATTTCCTGTTGCAACAACTCCGTGAGTCGCGTTGCTTGGTGGGTCATTTCAAAATGGGTTAAAAAATAGCGGCGACCGGACTCACCCATCGCTTCTCGCACTTCTGGTGTCAACTGTTGCAGCCGTCGGATGGAGGCAGCCAGCGCCGTAGCATCCTCTGCTGCACTAATGAACGCCGCACCGGTCTCTTCCAAAACGCGCGCACCCTCACCGTTTAAAGAGGCCACAATGGGCTTGCCTGCTGATAAATAAGCTTGAATTTTACACGGCACCGTTAACGAATAAATGCGCTCATCGTTCAATGTCACCATCAAAGCACGCGCCTTGCTAAACAACGCGGGCATCACTTCGGCAGGATATCGACCTGCTAATACCAAATTGGTTAAGGCAGCCTCTTGTATTCTTTGAGAGACCCATTCAAGCATACTGCCACTACCCACCAACACCACTTTCACATGTGCTAAATCACGAAGCATTTCTGCCGCAAAGACGATGGTCTCAACCGCTTGCGCGGTACCAATGTTACCAGCAAAAACCACGCAAAAATAATCGTCCAACGTTTGAGCTAATTCTTGGGAAAGTGCTGGCATAGCATGCGGTTGATAATGCATATCCAGGGCTGAGTTTGGATAATAGATAACATTGTCTCGGCGCGCAAGGGATGCAACCGGATCCACAAACGCTTGCGATTGAACCAAAAGCGTATCGGCAAAAAAATAGATAGCTCGCACCATCCAGCCAACACAAGCTAAGACAAAGCGATTTTTAACATAACCCGTTGTTTTGATGCTATCAGGCCAAAGATCTTGAACCCAAATCGTTAAGTGCGAACGCGTCAACCATTTCAACACAATCCCAGGAATAGCCGAGGTCACTGGCGACAAACCCAGCACTAAGATGGTATCAAATTGTTTTTTTCTGGCGAAGGCGAATCCGTGTTTTATCCCTGACCAAACAAACGACGCATAATTGCATATAAGATGTCTAGCGCTTCCTGATTTTCTCGGAATTAAGGGTACGCGATGAATGACGATCCCTTCTTGATACAGCTCTTCTTGCACACCCGAGGGCGTGTAACCCGGGTAGATCTTACCATCGGGATAATTGGGTTTTCCCGTGAAAATAGTCACCTCATGACCTTGCTGCTTCATTTTAAGCACAAGATCGTTGATGATAAACGGTTCGGGCCAGAAGTACTGGCTTAGCACTAAGATATTCAAAAGGCACTCATACAGTAATTACGTCATCCCGAATACAACGAGGGATCTCCGAGATTTGGCACTGAGCCACAGTCCAGGAGATCTCTCGTTGCACTCGAGATGACGTACGCGCAATTATCTTCAATCTTACCATAGTTAAAAACCTTATGCTCACGAATGCAATAATTGAAACACGTCGTCCCAGCTCGAATCGTAACGAGGAACATAGCCCTCACGAACACTCGCGCACTCAAGAGATTGCACGATCGCATCACGCCACAATAGCGGTGAATGTAACGCCACAAATCGCACGTTTGTGTATCCTGCCAACACCTCTCTCGCATACGATTCATCTGCCGCAATAATCGGCTTGCCAAACATCGCGGCCTCTAATAAGGGCAATCCAAAACTCTCAATATAACTTGGGAACACCACCGCACTACAAGACTTATAATAAACAAGCACCTCATCATAAGATAACGTACCCACAAAATGAACGTTTTGACGTAAGCCCAGCTTTTCAAGCAGCCTGACCAATCGAGGGTCTTCATCCATAGTCAAATACAAGCCAATGGATGACATATCGTAATGACTATTACGCATTTCATGCAGGGCAAAAAACAACTCGTCATGATTTTTAAACAACCAATGGTTGGCTGGGTAAAATAGAATGTTTGATTCAGGCAAAACGATCGTATCTACGTCAGCAATATCCACGCGTAACACATCAGGCTTTATCACATGAACTTGTTGAGTCGAACGCTTAAATTGGTCACACAACCTATCTTTCATCCACTGCGTCTGAACAATAAATTCTGTGTGACGATTCGCGTGCAAAAAAATAAAGAACGGGTAAATATACTTATACATGGCAAGCATGCGTTCCTGACGTTTCAAGAAAGACCATTTTGCCGGGTGTAAGCAAAGGCCTTGATGCACATAGATCCATTGTTTGATGTGTTTATGATAAGACACCGACGTATTTTGTAGCGATAAAACCACATCGACCATCAAGTCCTGTTTGGCGAACCAACGTTTTAAACCAAACAAATCCCATAACACGCGTTTGACAAACGAGTTCGTACTCACGGGGATGATGTGAATCGCATCCGAGAGCGAACGGATGGTCAATGTATGGGGCACAAAAATATAGTATTGATGTTCGTCGACAATATGATCCACAAATTGTTGCAGAATGGACAACCCGCCTCCATTGGCAAGTGCTGTTGCATTCACCGCCACAATTCGTTTGCGATTATTCATGTTTGAGTCAAGCCAATTCAACCGTTTTAGATATAGGCTGGCTCATCAACGATCGTCCATACCGATCTTCAAATCGTACGATGTCATCCTCTCCCAAATAAGAGCCGGATTGAATTTCAATCATTTCCAAAGGCAATTTACCCGGATTTTCCAAAGCGTGCACAACGCCCACGGGAATATAGGTCGACTGATCTTCCGTTAATAAAAACGTTTTTTCGCCCTGTGTCACACGCGCCGTGCCTGAAACCACAACCCAATGCTCGGCACGATGATGATGCATCTGCAACGACAATTTTTCCCCAGGCTTCACGGTGATGCGCTTGACTTGGTAACGAAGGCCTTGGTCGATCGAATCGTATTTACCCCAAGGACGATACACTTCACGATGTAATTTTGCCTCTACCCGCCCTTTCGCGTTGATTTGCTCAACCACCCGCTTCACCTCTTGAACACGATCTTTAGACGCAATCAAAACCGCGTCTTTGGTATCAACCACCACCAAATTGTCCAAACCAATCGTGACCACTAACTTAGCATCAGCACATACGTAGCAATTACGACTCTCCACATTCATAATGTCACCCTGGTGCACATTACCTTGCTCGTCTTTGACGCCAAGCTCCCACAACGCAGACCACGAACCAATATCATTCCAACCCGCATCCATAGGCACCACCACCGCACTATCGGTCTTTTCCATGACCGCATAATCAATGGAGTCTGCAGGACAGGTTATAAACGCCTCTTCGTTGATACGAACAAAATCCGTAGTTAACCTCGTATCTTTCATCGCCGCTTCGCATTGCCGGTGTATGTCGGGTTGGTGTTTTTCAAGCTCGGAGAGATAACGACTGGCACGAAATAAAAACATGCCGCTATTCCAATAATAATCCCCACTGTCCAAATAATGTTGTGCCGTTTCTTTATCCGGTTTTTCAACAAACGCACTAATAGGGTAAGCATGCTCTTGGTTTTTGTCCGCTTTGATATAGCCATATCCGGTTTCAGGACTCATAGGGACAATCCCAAAGGTCACCAATTTCCCAGTCTCTGCAAACGTCAAAGCTCGAATAACCGCCTCATGAAACGCGTGATTGTCTGCGATCACATGATCCGCCGCCAAGACCAAAAGAAGAGGATCATGGCCCTGATTGAGCGCTTGAAACGCAGCCAATGCGATAGCTGGCGCCGTATTACGACCCGTAGGCTCCAAAATGATGCCACTAAACGCTGAATTAACCAGGCGTAATTGCTCCGCCACAATAAACCGATGCTCCTCGTTACACACAAACAACGGGGCGTGATGATCCAATCCTTCAAGACGTAACACGGTGGACTGCAACAGGCTGTGCGAGCCACCCAGATTCAAAAACTGTTTCGGATACAATTCTCGAGATAACGGCCATAAACGACTGCCGGTGCCACCTGCCATAATTACGGGTAAAATCATGTTTTTATCCTTAAGCCAACAGGAGCGTTTTAATAGCGTTTAACTGCTCGCTGATATCGTAATGATGATTTCCAATAAAAAAACCACAATCGCTTAACACGTCGCTATGGTGCAACGGCCCATGCACACGGTAATCAAAATAATCAACCACCGGATTACGTACGAAATTTCCGGCCACAATAGGCCGACAGTCCACGCCCACCTTGGACAACAAGCCAACAAATTGATTTCTTTTTTCCATTCCCTCGTCAACGATAAGAGCGAAACCAAACCAACTACTTTCACCTGTTTCTTGTTGTATTCTTATACCTGGTATGGCTGAAAACAAGGATTGAAACGTACGCGCATTCTCGCGACGACCTTTGATAATACTTGGCAATTTTTCCAATTGTTTCCGACCCAGGGCGCCAGATAATTCCAGTGGCCGCACATTATACCCTGGCAAAACAAAACGAAACGACTCGTCAAAAGGATTATTGCTTTTAATGCATACTTTATTGTCAAACGGTAAGTTTCTTGTCCAGCCGTGAGCTCGCAAGGACAAAAGGATATGATAACACTCCTCATCGTCCGTCACGACGACACCACCTTCCATGGTTGAAATATGATGACTAAAAAACGTACTAAAAGTACCCATAACACCAAACGTTCCCGCATTTTTCCCGCAGAATGTGGCCCCTAACGACTCACAATTGTCTTCAAGCAACGCAATGTTTTTACCGGCAATTAACTGATTTAATGCGGTATAATCCATGGGGTTTCCCAGCAGATTCACGGCAAAAATAGCACGCGTTTTATCCGTAATGGCGTCACGGAGCTGCTCCAAATCCATATTGAACGTGTGGATATCAACGTCCACGAATACAAGCTTCAAGCCGTATTGATGTAAGGGGTAATAGGTCGTAGCCCAGGAGACAGCTGGCACAATCACTTCATCGCCCGCTTTTAGCGGATTGTCTTTACGAAAAAATAACGCGGCCACCGCCAACAAGTTAGCTGACGAGCCGGAGTTGACCATGACCGCGAATCGACTGCCAACGAAACGTGCAAACGCCTCTTCAAACGCTTGCACCTGACGTCCCATCGTAAAGTGGCCGCTATCAATGACATCTTGCATGGCTTTGTATTCGTCGGCGTCCCAAGTGGTTGTCGCAAGTGGTAACATGCTTACTGATCCTTATTAAGAAAAAACTGATACGTTTGAGCAATCCCGGTTTTTAAATCCGTTTTAGGCTTCCAACCCAAATTCGTTTGCAAGGATATGTCTACTAATTTTTGTCGCATACCGGCGGGCTTTGAACAATCGTATTTAAAATCACCCAAATAACCCAAAACGTCTTTCACGACGGCGTAGTACTCATTCACGCTATAATCCTCACCGACTCCCACGTTGATCATATTAGGCAAATGATCAAAACGCTCTAGGATCTGTTGACGATTCAAATTTCGACGTCCCGCGACTTGTTCGCGGGATCCATTTCGATCTAACTCTGTGCAATAAGCCTGTGCATTAAGCGAGATTTCTGGATCCCGCGAACAAGTCGCGGGACGTCGGCCTTCTAGGTATGAATTGTCAACAGCCCCTAGTACGAAACAAATAAAGTCTGCCAAATCAGCGGCAAACATAAACTCGCGCCGTGCGGTTCCGTCCCCCCAGATATCCACAAAAGGCGCGCCATTGATTTTGGCTTCGTGAACTTTACGAATCACCGCCGGAATCATGTGCGAGTTTTCAACACCAAATTTATCCCAAAGCCCATACAAGTTACACGGAATAAGGGTTTTATAAGACATGCCATGTTGGGTCGAGAGGTACTGCACCAATCGTGCCACCGCAATTTTTGCGATGCCATACCCCTCGTTGGTTGGCTCCAACTCGCCACTCAAAATATCGCTTTCTTTCAACGGATTTTGAGCAAAACGAGGGTACATGCACGAGCTCCCCAAGTTAATAAGCCGCTTGACGCCCACCTCATGGGATGCTTTCACGACATTCAAACCCATCTGCAAATTGTCATAACAAAAATCAAACGGTGCCGCAATATTCGCCTGAATACCGCCCACAAGACCTGCGGCATGGATCACGACATCGGGCCTATGCTCGTTCAAATGCGTTCGCAACGCATCAAGATCCAACAAATCCAGCTCATCATGCGATGGCGCATCCACAACGTGCTCCAAGGAATGAGCTAACGCGCAGACATTGCGTCCCACCATACCACCGCCACCGGTTAAAAAAATCTTCATGCTATCGCTCTTTGGACACAGACGTCACAAACCCGTTCTCTCGGAGCACCGCGTGACGTTTGGCTTGCTCAAGATCATGCGCCACCATTTCCGCCACCAGCTCACAAAGTGGCGTCTTAGGCGACCAACCCAGTTTTTCTTTCGCCTTACGTGGATCACCCAACAACGTTTGCACTTCCGCCGGTCGAAAGTATTTGGTATCCACTTCAATTATCACATCACCTTCGTTTACAAAAGGCGCCTGTGTGCCAGACACGGACACAACCACCCCACGCTCATGATCACCCTCACCCTCAAATCGTAATACGATGCCCAACTCATTCGCGGCCATGGTGACGAACTCACGCACAGAGTACTGAACCCCGGTTGCAATCACGAAATCATCGGGCGCGTCTTGCTGAAGCATCAACCACTGCATCTCAACGTAATCCCTCGCATGCCCCCAATCACGTAAGGCACTCAAATTACCTAAGTACAGCTTCGATTCGATACCTTGTGCAATATTGGCAAGCCCTCGCGTGATTTTTCGCGTCACGAAGGTTTCTCCGCGTCTTGGCGACTCGTGATTAAACAAAATACCATTGCACGCATACAATCCGTAGGCCTCTCGGTAATTAACCGTAATCCAGTAGGCATACATCTTAGCCACAGCGTAGGGCGAACGAGGATGAAACGGTGTGGTCTCACTTTGAGGCGTCTCTTGAACCAAACCATACAATTCCGACGTCGACGCTTGATAAAAACGTGTTTTGGCTTCCAACCCTAAAAATCGAATCGCTTCCAAGAGGCGCAACGTCCCTAACCCGTCCACGTCTGCTGTGTACTCGGGTGACTCAAAAGACACCGCAACATGCGACTGAGCAGCCAAATTGTATACTTCATCGGGTTTGATTTCAGACAATAAGCGGATCAAATTGGAGGCATCACTCAAATCACCGTAATGCAAAAATAAACGTGGATTTTCCTCATGGGGATCTTGAAAAATATGATCCAATCGTTCCGTGTTAAAGCTTGAGGCACGTCGTTTAATGCCATGCACTTCATAGCCTTTGTTCAGGAGAAACTCAGCAAGATAAGAACCATCTTGGCCAGTAATACCCGTAATTAACGCTTTTTTCATACCACTAAACCCCTATCCACATCACGCGTACGCCGAGTCATCAACCGTTTGGTCGACTGAATAACACATACGAAAATAATAAAGCCAAACGTCATACCATAAAATTTCAATAAAACACTGGGTGTCGTACCAATCTGTGCTATCGAATTGGCAATAGTCATGCCATACAACGAACACGTAAACACATTACGCGTTAAAAAGCCGACCAGCTTCTCGCTTTGCATCATAACAAATGTGAAAAGGAACATGCCACAAAAAACGAATAATAATGAGCCACTATAATACAAAAAAGCCATCGGACCAGGTAACGTTGCAAAGGCGAAACGATTCGCATCAGCGTCGAGGTATTGCGACTTGGCAACGCGTTGATACATACCTATCTTACCGATTTCCGATTTTTCCACCAACGCCTGATAAAACAAAGCACCGTTTTTATTGGGATAGGACGCCACCGCCATAAGTCCTTCTACGCCAATCCAACGATCAACGACTAATCGTAAGATGGGTTGCGTAGAGTCGGAATTCACCCTACGAAAATCGGGTAACACACCGGAATAATAATAGCTTCTAAGAGCTGCGACCATAAACAACGACATAACAAAAAACACAACACAGCATAACGACATCACAACGATGAGGAGACGTCGTATTTTTTTGATGATTTCTCGATTCGAGCAAAGCGAAACGATGGAAGGTATCACGTGAAAAATATACAAACCTCGGCTTAGAATGGATACTGAGGAAAAAAATGCTTCAAGCAACGACAAAAAGGCAACACTTGACGCGCGTTTGTTGAGAGAGACATCCCAACCAAGCATAGTCGTCGTCATCAATGCAAAACCAATAGCCAATAACCAATACGTCACGGCGTTTAGTGGCCAATGCAAAATAATTCGTGGCACAAGCCCACTTTGCTGTATACCAAAAATAACATTCACCACCGCGGTGACGAAACCCATTAACATCAGTAACGATAAGCAAAGACGTCTATTATTTTTATACCAAGAAGGGGCAATATTCTTCGAAGAAGGCCCCAGGAACATCGTAGAGTGCGTCACAAAATAACGATATATCCACCATGCTAACAGAACCCCACAACAACCCACTGTGGCCACCATGAGCACTTCATCAAGGGACGCTCCCGTTGAAACAAAAGCCCCGGTCGATTCTTGATAAGGATAGGACAAAATAGTGTGCGCGGTTAACTTCAACCAATAACCAAGCCACAAAAATATCGCAAAATACAAATACGCATAATTAATACGATAAAAACACGCCGTTATGATTAAACACAAGTAACAACTGGAAAATAACAAATATAACCAGCGTGAACCTTCGTAAAGGTGAACGCCTAATAAGAATAAAGCAAACCAAATAATCAATAAAATCACGGGTAGCGTCTTATTTCTTCTAGTCCCTAACGTCATACGAAACGGCTCCTTATTGTGCATCAAAAATCGTCTCAATGGCATTATAAAAACGCATGCCTGCTGAACTTTGTAAAAACAGTCGACCAGCCTGTCTGTAGCCTTGGATATCACATTCCGTCATCGTCAACAACGAATTGCAAAGCTCAGTAATAGAAGAGTATTGTCGGAAATCTATGTAGGCCTCTTTGGGAATAAAATGCGATATATCCTGCGCGCCTAAGTAGATTGGAATAGTACCCGCATACAAACAATCGAACAGCTTTTCTGTAATATACCCATGCATTTGCATGTTTTCAAAACAAAGACAAAAATCATACTGGCTTAACACGTCAAGCTTTGAATCACACGGGCCTTTATAAATAGATAGGATTTGGCGCTTGTTTTGCCAGTAGGGTAACCACAAAGACGCGCGGGAATACCACTTTTTCCAGCCGCGACCATACAGATCCACCATCCCCATTTTGGCCAACTCAACCATCACGTCAATGCGTTTACTGTATAATTCCGAGGCACGAGAACGCGGCTTATGATTCCCATTGATAATCACCACGCGCGAGAGCCGCGGCGCTCTCGTCCAAAATCGATTGATCACGTCATCATTCGGTTGAGGCCAATACAACTTATGTAACTTATGCGCTTCTACGTTATGCAGTGAATAGCCATCACCTATCACATTATGCACATAAACACGTTCAAACAAGCGCGTTAATTTTGGCAATGCCATGTATAGTTCAGGTGCCACGACTGGGGGTTCAAACACCACAAACGCTTTTAGCACAATATTTTTTTTGCGCAACAGCGAATCAATATTATCCAGCAGACCAAACGAATAATACTCGCCACAGAGGTTTAAATCTTGAGAGCTATGCAAATAGTCGGCGGTTGTAACGGTTTTATTTTGTGCTCTCAATGCGTCTCGCATGCGAATAAACGGCATAAGCGTGTCGTCTCGGTTCAATACGGTGTTACTTGCATCAAACAAACGATTCTCGTAATACGCTTTATACGCCGGATCAATAAACACATTCATCGGGCAAGCCGTCCTAAAAGAGTGGTTAAAATATATTTGCCTGCACACGCCATTTTAAAGAAAAGAAATAGTTTCAACAAACACGCTAGAGACAGTGTGAATACACCGCGCCTATTTTTCATGGCCGCCTGACACATTTTTAGGCCAAAAACGCCATCCAATAACACTTTTGCGTCGAGTAATTGTCCCTCTATAAACAAATTGGTGGCTCTCATGATGACATTTCTGCGCTCAAGATCATCGTAAGCAGCCCTATCCGATGACGTCATAAACGATTGCACGTTTTCTTGTTGCAGATAATAGTCCATCACCACAAAAAAATCACTTCGAGCGCTACTGCGCCGCACGTGAGCCGAAACTTGGCGAGGGTTAATGCGATAATTCATTAAGGGCATTGGCAAAATACCAAGACCGTGATGCCATGCGATACGGAACCAAATGTCCAAATCAGCGCTGCTTGCAAAAAGATTGCCGCGCCACGTGACAATCGTCTGCTGATATACATCCGTGCGCACCATCGCACTTGGGCATACCATAAAATTCGAATGTTTCAGTACGGCTTTGAATAATTGCTCAAACGTATAACAATTATCCTCGGTTTTCATGGATGAAGGAACGCGGATACGACCAAGCCTCTTACCGCTGTCATCGATGGTAAACGCCTCAGACAGGACGCCACCCACGTTTGGATGCCGATTTAAAAACGTCACTTGCTGTTGCACCATCTCCGGCCCATACACATCATCGGCATGATAAATAGCCGTGTAATCACCAGAAGCATAAGCGATACAGCGATTAAAACTGTTTTCACCGGTCACATGCTCATCGTGTGCGAGAACCACAACACGCGGATCATCAAACGATCGTGCTATCGCGAGCGTGTCATCCGTTGACGCATTATCCACAATCGTTATCAAAAGACGACGGTAAGTTTGAGACAACAATGATCGCAACGTGTGTGCCAACGTACGCTCAACATTATACGTAGGAATACAAATACACACCAAAGGCCCGGTGGAATCACATAACATGCGTTAAACCCATCCTAGAAAACACATAATCGAAACGCCTTTCAAAGGAATGGTCGGCCAAACTTCGCTCATAAGCGTTGCTCGCAATTCGCTCACGAAGCGCTTCATTTTCCAAATAAAAAGCTACTTTTTTGATCAAGTCCGAGCGATCCACATAGATCCCTATTTCATCTCCAATGCGATATTGACGCTCAAGCCCCTCCACATAATACGATAATTGAAACGCGCCACAACTGCTTATCTCAAAATGCCGAGCCTTGAGTTGCTCAATGAATTTTGGCGAACGAATCGAATTCAACAACGCTCTTGGCGATGAGGTCAAATACCCAATATCACGCGACGTGGAGTTGGACATATTCAAATTAATTTTGCTGCGATTAAAGAGCGACACCATCTCATCATACGCCAACGAACCCGTAGGCCAACGAAATCCGTGAGTCTCTACCTGAAAGCCAGCTTTTTTCAATCCATCGACGAGCCATGCACGATAAGGGTGCCAAGCCCCCACGAACGAAACATCCACGGTCTTGTCTGTTTCTAATTTTTGAAACACCGAAGGATTACAACCAAACGGAAAATGGATGGCGTTGATAAGCCCAAGCCGTTGATATTTATACTCTCCGTATACGTCAGGCGTCGTGAAGTAATCAAATTTTTCGGCCCAGAAACGCGAGAACTCAACACGCCAAGTGTCGTCATGAAAAAAACACACCGTTTTGGTAAACGCACGCAGTTGAATCACGGTCTTCGCATCAAACTGATCCGTGTATAATGAAAATAAGGTCATCTCAGGCCGTGCGTCTTGCACCAAACCCAGTAGTTTTTGATTCATACCCACTTTGCCGAGTGCCGTTGTATTCGTCATATAATCAAAGAGGATCACCTCATGCCCCATACTGACTAACACGTTGTAAAAATTGACATACTCATAAGAAAGCCCTCGTTGGGGGATCCCATAATCGTATTGCATGCATACCAACACTATTTTCATCGCCGAATAATCCACGCCAGAGGTAACAAACCAAAACACATCAGGTAAAAAATCCACACGTCCGTAAACAATGTGGGACGTACGACCAAGATAACACCCACACAAAGCAACATAAGACGAGCAAAAATGCGACATACCTGTTGATGCCTCGCCCACAGCCTAAATCGGCCCAAAGAACAAAGCACACATAACAACACAAACAAAGGAAACACGTAGCTCACCTGGTACAACCATGGGTAGATCCATCGCACAACCCATGACGAGGGTTCTGCGGCAATCCAATCTTCAAAGACGCACCCCACATTCATCGAACACGACTCTTGATAAACGTAAACCGATATCAAGGTAAGCAAGCCCACACATAATACCTGGCTAACGGGCTTTATACCCTCAAAGCGCGGCCTTTTCCAAGCATCACGCAGTACAAAAGTAAGCAGCAATATCCCGGTACAAAAACCGACCCAAAAGAAATGCGCCGGCACTTGGTAGTATAAATGAGCTTGTGTTTGCTGCGCATAATGAAGCGCCCCTATCGTCCCAATAAACACCATGCCCACACCAAATCGTCTCCATGATTGCTGGGGCACTAACCATAAGAAGCATACAAACGATATCAAACAAAACAAATTACACATGCTAATGGTATTGACCAGTGCTGCTAAGAAAACGAAGGCAATACCGGTAGGGGTATTTTTAATCAAGGTCTCATAGTGATTCGCCAGGCCTTCTTGCCTCAACGTGCTTACCAACGCATCACTTAATGTTCCTTGCCTCGCAATCGCGCGATGACACTCATTCAGCGCTCGCATTAATTCAAAGCCGGTATCATCAATGGCGTTAAATCCTTTCCAATACGAGTCACAGAAAAAAATAGCTGGCACGGATAAACGACTCACATACACTTGTTGTAAACGTTTATCAAAGCGACGTAATGCTGACTTATCTTGGTTCGTTAAATAACGATGAACCACGACCCAAGGATGTTTTTTTTCAATCTCACGAAACAAATCATCCACTTTGTGGCACAGGGCACAAGTCGAGGAAAGAAACAGTTCCACGTTGACTTGCACCTGCTGATGCGCATCGTACTGGAACCACTCATGGTCACGCGAGCTTGCGTTACACACGATGGTGTTGCATAGCAACAATAAGGCACAAACCCATTTCATCGTGTGCGATACACCGAACTTAGCCATGCGTTACGTCTCATCCAATACAATAACAATCCAATTTCCAAAATAACAAGATCCATCGCCATCACCACATCACTGAGATAATGCTCAGTCAAAACGACACGTGACACAACCACACTAAGACCCAATCCGATAAACGCGTAACAATAACGAGGAAATAAGACACAAAGCCCAAAAGCCAAACTCATCACGGTGGTGGTATGACCCGATGGAAAAGACCAGTATGCGGCGTGTTTATGAAGACCATAAAACCCATATATCTGCTGGTCAAAAAGCAGCGCTGGTCGAGCACGACCTAGCGTGATTTTCAGCACTAAGCAAATAACATTTGACAAAGAAAAACAAAGCAACAAAAACCAAACGCGATTCTCTTGATCCTTACTTCTGCGAACGTAACGAAAAAAAAACAAAAGTGCAATCAATACCCCAATATACATCGGAGCAAAACCCAGTACGGTAATGCCACGCAAAACAATCGAATAGTGCCCTAACGCCAAAGCATGACAATACAATGCAACGGCTTTATCAACAAATAAAATAGATAATCCAATAAATCCCAAAACACTCAACGCAACCCATGGCGTCACCATGGTTTTAAACAGCCGATCAAACAAAGTCATGGTTTTTCATTCTCACAATTTCGATGCGTCATTGCGGCGCAAGTTTAACCTAGTTTTAATAACGGGACAAATGACTTAAGATCAGGCATGTAATCACAACCCCCGTATGGAACTCATATGATAAAGATCCTTGCCGATGCCACGCTGCCTGATTTAAACCGTTTGTTCCCCCAACCCTTCGCACTCACCACGTATGATAATTTTACACAAGTCACGGCATTACTTCCCGAACACGACGTGCTACTTTGCCGCTCCACGTTGAAGGTAACGGAAGCGCTACTAGGCACAAGCCCTATCCAATGCGTGGCAACGGCAAGCAGCGGCGTTGATCACATCGATACCGACTATTTAAAAACAAAGAACCTTGTTTTATTCGATGCCAAAGGCGCTAATGCACGCGCCGTCGCCGATTACGTCGTCTCGACGTTAGCATTCTTGCGACGTATTAAACCACTCACGGGGATCAAAGCAGGCGTCATCGGCGTGGGTGAAGTGGGCTCTCGTGTGGTAAGTCGTTTAAAAGCCGCGGGTCTTGATGTGATTTGTTTTGACCCATTAAAAGAAACACAAGATCCTTCTCAGCACTATAGCTCGTTGGAAGAGTTATACGTATGCGACGTATTATGCGTTCACGCAAACTGGCATGAATCACATCCTTTCCCTAGCAACCGGTTAATAAACGCTGATTTTCTTAAGCATTTGAAGCCGGGTGTCACACTCATCAATGCCTCAAGAGGAAATATTGTTGATGAGGACGCCTTATTAAAAACCACTGCTCCCATCACGTATTGTACGGACGTTTACTCAAATGAACCATTCGTCAATGAACAAATCATTCATTTCGCAACGCTATGCACACCCCATATTGCGGGTCATAGCATCGAGGCAAAACAAGACGCCGTATTTTTATTAAGTCAAAAACTGCATCACCATTACGGATTAACACCTTGTACTACGAACTCATCTATAGGAGTGATCCACCCCATTGTCTCTCCCGGTTCCGACTGGGAGGAGGTCGTTCTAAGCCTATATAATCCAGGCATAGACACCACATGCCTTAAATTGGCCAAGGACAAGAAACACGCTTTTTTAACACGTCGCAATGCCCATCAATTCCGGCACGACTATATCATATATAATACCCATCGTATGACGAGTCTCACACAACAACTACTGGGTCATTAAAAAAAAATAACATAATACGCTGTAAGAAATACGTTTGGTTTGCTAAGCTAGTAAAGGATACACAATTTTTGTTTCAACTTTTTAAATACACAAGGAATGTTCTCATGAAAAAATCAACATTAGCCATCACCGCATTACTCGCCACATTGTCAGCAGCGACCATTGCTCCAGTAGCGTATGCCGATGATGCCAGCACAACGCAATCCGGATCAACTTGTCAAGGTTGCAAAGGTTGTAACGGTTGTAAAGGCTGTAAAGGCTGTAAAGGTTGCAAAGGTTGCAAAGGTTGCAAAGGCTGCAGCGGTTGCAAAGGATGCCAAGGTTCAAACTGCAGTGGTAGCTAATCTGCTATACTGACTGTTTTATTGCAATGTAACGACAAGGTTTGAAGTACGTCGTTACATTGCACCTGTCAATACCTAAACCCAATACTATCCTATGCCAATCGATGCACCTTTTCAGTTAC
>Ga0206887_10076_pt1 | contig 23124 bp, 18 predicted proteins | sample Alteio_BWOrgHeat_89_FD_153248 | JGI IMG/M metagenome (GOLD analysis project Ga0206887, IMG submission 153248) | Enriched cells from forest soil in Barre Woods Harvard Forest LTER site, Petersham, Massachusetts, United States - Alteio_BWOrgHeat_Nextera3 ...
TGCGGAACCCAGGACCATGGAGGAAATTCACGATCGAGTTCTTTCGAACGATCGCTTCACTCTCATCCTCTTCGTTGTATTCGCTGCGGTCGCGTTGCTGCTGGCGTCGATCGGGGTGTATGGCGTTCTATCGTTTTCGATTGCTCAACGAACGCACGAGATCGCATTGCGTATCGCGTTGGGTGCGAGCCACAGGAGCGTCGTCGGCTTGATCGTCAGGGAAGGATTGGTGCTGGCGGCAATCGGGCTCTCCGTGGGTGCTATTGGAGGATATTTTGTGGGGTGGGGAATGCAGAAGACGCTCTATGGCATGGAGAAGCTGGATCTGTCCGTCATGCTGTCCGTGGCATTGCTGCTGCTCATTTCAGCGGTTCTTGCATGCATGATACCGGCTCGTCGGGCAGCTTCAGTTCAGCCTATGCAAGCACTGAGAACCGAGTAGGCCGACGAATAGCTTGGTTCAGGCGGATCGTCGAACGTGGTAGGGAATGATGACCGCACGGTTATCAGGGAAAATTTCAGACAGCAAAAAGCCGGGCCATTTGCCCGGCTTTCTCTTGTTGCGGATTGCTTTTTACGGGAGCTTGCCACCTACGAAGCTGCTGCCGTTGCGGCTGTTGACGGGGCGTACTACGAAGACCACGTCATCGCCTGACTTCAGCTTCGAGATCGTGGATTCGAACTCGGGCAGGGTTGGTGTGGCGTGGCGGTTCACTTCGGTGATGATGTCGCCCTTTTGCAGCGGCAGGTCATCGGCGAAGGTGCCGGGCTTGATGTTGGTGATCATCACACCGCCGGAGATCTTGAGGCGGCTGAGAATCTCAGAGGGGACGGCCTGTACGGACATGCCGAACTTGTCCTGCGCGACATTGGACTTGGGCGGCGTGTTGGGGCTGTTGTCGTCTTCGGAGTCATCGCCGTTCATGGCGGCGGTGGTTTGAGCGCGGTCGCCGATGGTGACGGTTACGTTGTTTTCCTTACCGTCGCGGAGGTAGGTAAGGCGTGCCGTGGATCCTGGGCGACGGGGCGAGACGTTGGAGACGAGTTCGTCACCGTCTTTGACCGAGGTGCCGTCGATGGCTGTGATGACGTCCTGCGGCTTGATGCCAGCCTTGGCTGCCGGGCCACCGGGGGTGACGGTGGAGACCAGAACGCCGCCCTTGGCGAAGCCGTAGATACGGCTGACCGACGAGGAGATACCGGGCTGGAAGCTGATGCCGATGGAGCCGCGAACGACCTTATGCTCTGGCGAGATGAGGTTGTTGTAAACGTTGATGACGGTGTTCGACGGAACGGCAAAGCCCACGCCCACGGAACCCATGGACTGCGTGTAGATGGCCGTGTTCACACCGACGACGGAGCCGGACATATCGAGCAAGGGGCCACCGGAGTTGCCGGGGTTGATGGCTGCGTCGGTCTGGATGAACTTCTGGAACTGGCTGCCTGCGCCCGAGGGATCGACACGGTTCTTAGCGGAGACGATGCCTGCCGTGACGGTCTGCGAGAGCGAGAAGGGGCTGCCGATGGCGAGAACCCAGTCGCCAACCTGTGCGCCGTCAGAGTTGCCGAGCTTTACGGTTGGCAGCGAGCCGGGGACGTCGATCTTGATGACGGCGATGTCGGTTTCCTTGTCGACGCCGATGACGCGGGCCGGGTGGCCGGGGTCGTTTTCGGGGTCGGTGGTCAGCTTGACGTAGATGCGGTCGGCTTTGTCGACAACGTGGTTGTTCGTGACGATGTAGCCATGCGGGTCAACGATGAAGCCGGAGCCGAGGGCGTGGCGTTCGCCGCCCGATGGGCCGCCCTGATCGTCGTCGTCATCTCCATCGCCGCCCTGGCCGTTGCCGCCGAAGAAACGATTGAAGAAGTCCTGCATGTCGTTCTGCTGCTGGTCGTCATCGCCCTGACCCTGGCCCGGTGCGCGACGGCCACCGCGACGGTTGCGCGGATTGGTGACCTGCTTGGGCAGCGATTCGGTGTTGATATTGACGACCGCAGGGCCCACTTCCTTGGCGATTTTAGTGAACTGATTCGGCTCCGCGACCATGCCGGGGACCTTCAGCGGCGTTGCGTCGGAGGTGTCGTTCTTCTTCTGCTGCATTGCGCCGTGAACGGTGCCGGTCATCACTGAGCCAGCGATGACGCCGGCTGAGAGGGTTCCGAGCAGCACGAACGACGTCGCAAGACGGTTGTTGCGAATCCGTTCTGAAAAGGTCTGGTTCGATGCCATGAAAGGGTATTCCTCGTTCTTCCTTGGAGCGTACGTGCCGCTGAGATGGGGCACCTCAGCGGATTAGACGCCTCCGCATTGAAATTGTATGCGTGAAAAGGGGTGTTATGCAGCGTTGGCTTCGGGTTGCTCAGAGACTGGTTGTGATGACAGCAATTCGCTGGCGATGAGACTGACGAGAATGAGTGCCGCACCGAGGCCGGAGCGGAGGGTGAGTCGCTCTCCGAAAAAGAAGAGTGCCGTCAGCAGAGCGAAGGCTGGTTCGAGTGCGAGGAGCAGAGCGGTGTGGCTCGCCTGCAGATATTGCTGTGCCCATGTCTGGACGTAAAACGCGGCGGCTGTTCCGACGAGAGCGCAGAGAAGCATGGCGAAGATGAGGTACCCGCTGATATGTAAGCGGGGCGTTTCCACCAGGGGCATTGCGAGTGCGAGGAAGAGGGCTGCGAAACCGATCTGCAGGGTTGCGAGTTGGGATGCGGGGATTTGCCGGGCCAGGTGCGACAGCGAAAGCAGATGCGCGGCAAAGGCGATGGCGCAGAGGAAGCTGAGGAGGTCGCCGAGGTGGAGTCCGTGAGTGAATTCGCTGAGCGGAAGGCCTGCAGGTGTTGTGAGGAGAACGATGCCTGCGAAGGCTCCGACAGCACCGAACAGTGGGCCGATTCCCGGGCGGGGTGTGCCTGGGGGACGAAGTTTGGGAACGATGCAGAAGAGAGGCACGAGGACCACGACCAGTCCTGTAAGAAAGGCACAGCGCGGGGCAGTGGTGGTTTGGAGGCCGGTGGTCTGCAGAGCGTAGCCGAGAGCGAGGAAGAGTCCGGCGACGGCTCCTGCGCGGACGGCGGAGCGGGAAAGGTTGCGCAGGTGTCGGAGATGGACGGCTGCTAACGCGATGCATGCCAGCGTCATGCGCAGAGTGTTGAAGAGTAAGGGTGTGCAGTCGCGGAGGGCGTTTTGCACCACGCTGAATGTGGCTCCCCAGACGAGAACGATGGCGAGAAGAAAGGCGTGGGCGAGGAACGATTGGCGACGCGTTACGTTCATGACCGCTCGTCGCACTCGGCGGCGTTTATGCCGGCGTAGCCGCAGAGGTCGAGCAGAACGAGAAGGACGCGGCGAAGGGCGAGGTCGCGGCCTCGCGTGTCGTGCCATTCGTTGGTGGTGTGGACACCTCCGGCGAGTCCGCCGGAGCCGATGGCGACTGCTTCGCGACCGAGGGAGAGCGGGATGTTGGCGTCGGTGGAGCCAAGGCGTTCTTCTGTGCGGAGGCGCAGGTGACGGTCGGCTGCGTGAATGCTGGCGAGGAGGCGCGAGTTGGGTGCGAGTTCTCCGGCGGGGCGGTCGCCGATGAGTGTGATGGCCGCTTTCAGAGTGTCGCGGTGAGAGCGCGGGATGGCGAGCATGGCGTCTTCGACGGCGCGGTAGAGACGGACTTCGAGCGAGAGGATCTGGCTGGCGTCGGTGGAGCGGATGTCGAAGGTGGCGGAGGCGGATTGCGGGACGGATGTGACCGACGTGCCGCCGCGGATTTCGCCGATGTTCAGCGTGGTTCGCGGGCGTGCGGGAAGTTTGAGTGCGGCGAGTTCGCCGATGGCCTGCGCGAGGATGACGATGGGGTTGGGAAGAGCGGAGTCAGTCCATGCGTGGCCGCCTGGGCCGGTGATTTCGACACGGAAGCGTCGGCTGCCGAGCGCCCGGGTGACAACGGTTTCGTTGCCTGCGCCTTCGAGTGCGAGTGTGCCGCAGATACGTGACGCGAACGGTGATGCGTTGAAGAGATGACGCATGCCGCGGAGGTCGCCCTCGGCTTCTTCGCCGGTGTTTGCGGCGAAGAGGACGTTTGCGGCTGGGTCGATTTCCGCATGGCGCATGGCGGCGGCGATGCCGAGGAGGGCGGCGAGACCTGCGCCGTTGTCGGAGATGCCGGGGCCGATGAGGAGTGATTCGTCTTCGCGGATGTCGAGGTCGGTTTCGGCTGCGAAGACAGTGTCGAGGTGCGCGGAGAGGAGGACGAGGGGGGATGTGCCGTCGTCTTCATGGAGAAGGCCGAGTGCGTTGCCTGCTTCGTCAATGTGGACGTTGGCGAGGCCGAGTTCGTTCATGCGGTCGACGAACCATGCGGCGCGAGTGGCTTCACCGAAGGGCGGTGCGGGGATGGCGACGCATTCCTTCTGCCACGCGCGGAGGCGTGGTTCATGCAGATGGAACCAGCCGAAGGCCCGATGCACGGCGCGGTCCCGCGCGATTTGTGCGATGCGAGCGAGGGGGAGGATTTCGCGGTCGCGAAGAATCATGCAATGGCCTCCTGAGTATTTGGATGGTCGTTGCGGTAGATCACCTGCATCATGTGCAGGCCCTGCGGTGGTGCGGTGGCTCCTGCGGCGTCACGTTTCTTTGCCGCGAGGATGGCCGGGATGCTATCGGAAGGGATGCGGCCCGAGCCGATTTCGACGCAGGTACCTACGATATTTCGCACCATGTGATGCAGGAAGCCGGTACCGGTTACGCGGTAGACGAATAGATCATCTTTTTGAAGCCATTCCGAGGCGAAGATGGTGCGTATGTTGTTCAGCGGTTCTCCGGACTCTTCTGCGCGACGTTTGCGGTCGGGGTCGCGGGCGGCGAAGGAAGAAAAGTCGTGCGTGCCGATGAGTGCGAGGGCAGCCTGCTGCATCGGTTCCAGTTGTAGGGGCCAGCGACAATCCCACGCGTACCGCGCGATGTGAGGCAGGCAGATGTTTTCTTCGCGGTTGCCGGGCGTACGGCGCGGGAAGATGCGGTACTCGTAAGTCTTGTTGAGCACGTTGGCGCGGGCGTGGAAGTCGTCGGGCACTGCTTCGCAGGTAAGGATGCGAATGGCGGAGGGAAGCCGGCGGTTGAGAGCGCGGTGAAGACGGTCTGCAGGGATATCGGCTTTCAACGTGAGGGAGACGGTCTGGCCGACAGCGTGGACGCCAGTGTCGGTGCGCCCTGAGCCTTGTGGCAGGGCTTCTTCGCCGATGGTTTCGCGGAGGACTCGGGCGAGGGTGCCCTGGATGGTGCGGAGTTCGGGCTGGATCTGCCATCCGAAATAATCTGTGCCGTCGTACGCCAGCGTCAGCCGGAAGGTGTGGGTTGCGGCGCCAATCTGGGATGGGGAATCGGGCATGGCGAGAGGTCCGCGGGAACATTGCGGATGTTTCGAACGTACCATGCACGACCATGCCGTGTGGCGTGGCCAGTGGTTGGTATACTTTGACTTCCGAAGGGAACACGGACGTACCAGTGGCCTGCGAATGGGGTCAGTCAGGCAATCGAAATGGATTGAACTGATCTGATAACCGGTCGCATGCAAGAAAGGTGCGTCCGAACGGGTCCGGCGAACGTCTTCCTTAGGAAAAGACTTTCCTCACAGTTGTTGGAGAACACAGGCGTGAAAGCAGGAACATTGCAAGGAGCGGCCGGAATCGCGCTGCTTTTCATGGGAACACTTGGCCAGGATGTGGCGCTGGCGCAGGCTGGGCAGCAACAGGCTCCCCCGGCGGGCGTGCCGGCAAACCCCACTACACCTGCTGCTCCGCAGGCGCAGCAGATTGACACCACTGGCCGACCGGATGTCCCGCAGGCTCCTGAACCGGCGCATCCCGGACCGCTGTATCTGCGGGAAACCGGCAAGGATTACAGCAGACTGAAGGGCCATTGGAAGAATCCGATTGCGCCTTATACGGCGACGGACTACAACGCTCCCCGGTTGAGCAACACGCCCCGTCTTAAGGATTTGCTTCGCGATGGCCGGATTTATCTGAGCCTTTCTGACTCGGTTCTGCTGGCGCTGGAAAACAACTTCGATATTGAAATTGCGCGTGTGAACCTGGACATTGCAGATACGGATATCCTGCGCGCCAAGGCTGGCAGCTCGTTGCGCGGTGTTTCGACGGGTCTTGTCACGAATACGCTGGGCGGCACTTCATCTACGGTGACAGGCGGCGGTGGCCCAGGTGGAACGACGACGTCATCAGGCGGTTCCGGTACCGGTGCAGCCGGTCTTGTGCTTTCGACCAACGGTGGCGGACCTACGCCGCTGAACCGCGATCCTTTGGTTGGTGGCACGCTGCAATATGAGAGCACGATTGCACCCGGCGGTACGAGCATCTTCAATCCGAACTCCACCACGACAGATACGGCGTCGTACAACTTCGCCTATCAGCAGGGGTTCCTGACCGGTACGCAGTTGAGTGTGTCGTATAACAACTCGCGTGTGACTTCGACTTCATTTTTGAGCGCGTATACGCCCCAGTTCAACTCGAACTTTAAGGCTACTGTTACGCAGAACCTGTTGCAGGGCTTTGGCACGTGGATTCAGGGCCGTTTCGTACTGCAGGCAAAGAACAATCGCCGCATTACGGACTCGGCTTTCCGCCAGCAGTTGATCTATACGGTCACACAGGTGGAAAGCATCTACTGGAACCTGGTGAGTGCGTACGAGGATGTGCAGGCGAAGACCCGAGCGTTGGAGCAGTCCACAAAGCTGGCCTCTGACAACCGTCGGCAGCTTGAGATTGGAACGCTGGCACCACTGGACATCGTGAACAGCGATCAGGCTGTGAGCACGGATCAGCAGTCCCTTACGACGTCGCAATCGAACCTGGAGTATCAGCAGTTGCTGATGAAGCAGGCGATTGTCCGTGATCTGAATGATCCTCAGCTTGCAAACGCTCCGGTGGTTCCGACGGATCGCGTGAGCCTGGAGCGTTTGCCGGAAGAAGATACGCCGTTGGAAGACCTGGTGAAACAGGCCTACGTGAATAATCCGGCCATTGAACAGGCAATCCTGAACATGGAGAACAACAAGATCACCATTCGCGCAGAGAAGAATGGTCTGCTGCCGATCCTGAATGCTTATGCGTTCTACGGTGGCACGGGTATCGCCGGTACGGCGAATCCTGCCAGCTCTGCCTGCACGAATAACCCGACATTGCCGAACTGCGGTCTGGGCAACTATGGCGGGTATGGCACGGCGTTCTCAGGTGCGTTTAACAACAGCGCTCCCGATCGTGGTGTGGGTGCAACGTTGCAGATTCCTCTCCGCAACCGTCCGGCGCAGGCTGACCAGGCGCGTTCGCAGATGGAATATCGCCAGGCGCAGATGCGTTTGCAGCAGCTTTACACTCAGACACGCATTCAGGTGATCAACGGGCAGTATGCGTTGACGAATGATCGCGCTTCCGTTGTGGCGGCGCAGGCGACGCGTGATTACCAGGCACAGGCTCTGGATGCAGAACAGAAGCGTTTCCGCCTTGGTGCTTCAACCACGGCGAATGTTCTGCAGCAGGAACGTAACCTGGCTACGGCAGAGAACACGCTGATTACCGCGACTGCGGTGTACGCACGTGACCGTGCTTCGCTGCAGCAACTGCTTGCAAACACGCTGGACCGTTACGGTATCAACCTGGACCAGGCTGCGACGGGCAACATTACCACCGCGCCTGTGATTCCGGGATTGACCGCGCCAAAGGATCCGGAACCTCCGAAGCCTTTGACGAATACACCTCCGCCGTTGCCGCCGTTTCAAGGCGTGAGCCCACAGAAGTAAGCTCCACAAATGAAAGACCGAACGAGGCAGAGAGAACACTCTCTGCCTCGTTTCCGTTGTGCGCAAAGTACACTGGACTGAATGTCTGAAATCGTTGCAAACGCGCTTTCCTCCTCGTCTTCTTCGTATCTGCGTTCGGCTATGCACCAACCGGTGCAGTGGCTTCCGTGGGGGCCTGAGGCCTTCGAGCGTGCACTGGCGGAGGACAAGCCCGTGCTGCTGGATGTTGGCGCGGTGTGGTGCCACTGGTGCCATGTGATGGACCGCGAATCGTATGAGGATGCGGAGACCGCGGCGCTGATCAATGAACACTTCATTGCGGTGAAGGTGGATCGTGATGAGCGGCCGGACGTGGATACGCGTTATCAGGCGGCGGTGGCTGCGATCAGCGGACAGGGAGGTTGGCCTCTGACGGCGTTTCTTACGCCGGATGGACGGCCTTACTTCGGCGGCACATACTTTCCGCCGGAAGAACGGTATGGTCGCCCGTCCTTTCGGCGTGTGTTGATGACGATGGCTGCTTCGTATCAGAATCAGCGCGAGGATGTGTTTGAGTCTGCATCGAGCGTGATGGAGGCGATTGAGCAGAGCGAAACATTCTCTGGTGCGATGAGTGATCTGGAGCGCGATGGTGCTGGTCTTGCGCTGCTGCATCGCATGATGGATTCGGCGTTGAAGCAGTTTGATCCGGTGCATGGCGGGTTTGGATCGGAGCCTAAGTTCCTTCATCCCGGGGCGATCACGATGCTGACCGATGCGGCGTCGCGAGGTGAAACAAATGCGGCACAGTGTGCGGAAGCCGTATTGACGACGCTGAAGAAGATGGCGCGTGGTGGTATCTACGATCAACTGGGAGGCGGGTTCCATCGCTACTCAGTGGATGAGCGATGGATCGTGCCGCACTTCGAGAAGATGAGCTATGACAACTCCGAAATGCTTAGGAGTTACTGCTATGCGTTTCAGACCTTCGCGGATGCAGAGTGTGCTGCGGCGGCGCGTGGCATTGTGCAGTGGATGGATGAGTGGCTGTGTGACCGCGAACATGGCGGATTTTTCGCTTCGCAGGATGCAGACCAATCGTTGGATGACGATGGCAATTACTTCACGTGGTCTCGTGCGGAGGCTGCGGAAGTTCTCACTCCGGAAGAGTTGAAGTTTGCCGAGGTGTATTACGACATTGGCGCGGTGGGCGATATGCACCACGACACTTCGCGCAATGTGTTGTTCCGGCCGATGACGCTGGAGAAGGCCGCGGAACATGCAGGTGTGGATGCGTCGCTGGCGACGATGATGTTGAAGATGGTGCGCGGGAAGTTGTACCAGGCTCGCTTGAAGCGGCCCATGCCGTTGATTGATCGCACGCTGTACACGGGCTGGAATGCGATGTGTATCTCTGCTTTTGTGACTGCGGGGCGTGCGTTGCAGATGCCGAGGGCCATCGCGTTTGCGAAGAAGTCGCTGGACCGGGTGTTAGCTGCTGCGCTGCAGGATGGCGCGGTGACGCATGTGGTGGCTTATGCCGAATCAGCGCGCAGTGCGCAGCAGGTGTCGGGAGTGCTGGATGACTATGTCTTCCTTGCTCAGGCTTGCCTGGATGTGTGGGAGACGTGTGGCGAGCAGGCCTATTACGTTGCTGCGGAACAGATTGCGGAGACGTTGTTGCGGCGTTTTTATGACGGCCGTGGTGGTGGATTCTATGACACGCCGTCGGATGCGGCAGAATTGATCGGCGCGTTGATCACGCGACGTAAGCCGATTCAGGATGCGCCTACGCCTGCGGGAAATCCTGCTGCGGCGATGTTGCTGCTGCGGTTGCATGAGTTAGGCGGCAAGCAGGTGTATCGCGATAACGCGCAGGAGACGCTGGAGACGTTTGCGGGCATTGTGGAGCACTTTGGTTTGTATGCCGCGACGTTTGCGCTGGCGCTGGGAAGGCTTTCGCGTTCGCCGGTGCAGGTGGTAATCGTTGGCGATGGAGAGGAAGCGGCGCGGCTGGAGTTGATTGCGTTGACGCCGTTTGCGGTGAATCGCACGGTGATTCGTGTGAAGCCGGAGCAGATGGATGCGTTGCCGCCGGCGTTGATGGAGACGGTGGCGAAGATGCCTCGCGAGGATGGCGTGTATGCGTTGGTTTGCAGTGGCATGACGTGTCATCCACCGATACGCGATGTGGAGCAGTTGATTACTGCGCTGCAGTTGTAACGATCTTCAAGAAAGAAGAGGCCGGGTGATGTTCACCCGGCCTCTTTTCTTTTGGTTTGCTGCGAGCGTTACTGCCAACCGCCGCCGAGTGCCTGGTAGAGCTGCACCAGCGAAACTGCTTCGCCCTGTTGCGCGCTGATGAGATTCAACTGCGCATTGAAGAGTGAGGAGTCGTTGATGAGAACTTCCAGATAGGTTGCGGCGCCTGCCTGATAGCGAACGCGTGCGAGACGTGTTGAGTCCTGCGCGGCAGCAACGAGTTTCTGCTGCTCCTCGCGTACGCCACGCTGTTTGTTCACGGCGATGAGGGCATTCGATACATCGCGGAAGGCACCGAGGATGGTCTGCTGATACGTGAGGACCATCTCCTCCTTCTGTTGTTTCGAAAGCGCATACTGCCCGCTAAGTTTGCCACCTGCGAAGATCGGCTGCGCGAGCGAACCGATGCCGTAGATGGTGCGACCGGATGGGTCAAAGAGGTTGGAGAAACTGTCTCCGCCGAGACCTGCGGAGAAGCTGATGGAGAGTTGCGGGAAGAACTGCGCTTTGGCCACGCCAACGTTTGCATTGGCTGCCTTCAGCCGCGCTTCCGCCTGCTGGATGTCTGGGCGACGCTCCAACAATTGCGAAGGAACACCTACAGGGAGATCCTGGGGCACAGGCGCGAGTGCGGTTGGGTCTGTGTGCGTGACCGTGCCGGGAGTCTGGCCCAGCAGGAGACGCATTGCGTTTTCCTGCTGCTCACGCTGCTGTTCCAGCGTGGGGATAGCGGAAGTAGCACCGTAAAGAAGCTGCTCCGCCTGACGAAGATCCGAGAGTGGAGCGCGGCCACCATCGGTCAGTGCGCGGGTGAGGCGGACAGAATCTTCTCGCACCTTGAGGGTGTTCTGCGCGACAGCGATCTGTTCGTCGAGCGAACGCAGAGTGAAGTACGTGGTGGCTACCTGGCTGACGAGGGACATGCGCACCGCGGCGCGTGCCCAGTCCTGCGCGATGAGTTGATCGCGAGCGGCTTCTGTCTGTTTGCGATAGAGGCCCCAGAAGTCCGGAATCCACGCAGCGGATAGATTGAGGCTGCCTGCGGTAATTGGCGAGCTAATCGTATTGCTGAGCGAATCCGGCAACTCCGCGCCGATACCCGATCCGCCAGCGTTGAACGTAGGGAATTGATTGGCGCGTGTGATCTTTACCTGCGACTGCGCTTCCAGTACTCTCTGCGCTGCGATGCGCAGATCGTAGTTGGCTGCGAGAGCCTGCTGAATGTATTGCTGCAGTTCAGGCTCGCGGAAGATCTCGCTCCATTTGCGATCGCCGATGGATTGCGTGGGATCGCTGGAGACCGCTGCTTCATCCGCGCCGCGGAATGCCGGTGGTGCCGGCACCTGCGGGCGGGTGTATTTGGGACCAACATTGCAGCCAGTGGTGGCAATCAATGCGAGTGCAAGGACAGGTGTAATTGCTGGGTGTCGCATTAGCGTTGACCTCCATCTGCGGCAGCCGCGGCTACGGGATCGAAATCCGGCTTGGAATCCATCGTTGTACCCTTACCGCCCTTGCCGAAGCGATGCGAGATGTATTCGACGACGGAGAAGGTGACGGGCACCATGAGGATGCCGATGATGGACGACAACAACATGCCGCCGATCACCACGGTTCCGAGGATGCGTCGCGATACGGCGCCTGAGCCGGTGGCTGTCCACAAGGGAAGGCAACCAAAGACGAAGGCGAAGCTGGTCATCAGAATGGGTCGGAAGCGCAGTCTTGCAGCTTCCAGTGCGGACTCTGCGATGGACTTGCCTTCCTTGTAGCTGAGGACAGCGAACTCCACGATAAGGATGGCGTTCTTCGCCGAGAGACCGATCAGCATGACGAGACCGATGGTGGCGAAGATGTCGTTTTCCATGGAGCGTACGCTGAGCGCAAGATACGCACCCAGAATGGCGACCGGTGTGGAGAGCAGAACGCTGAAGGGAAGAGTCCAGCTCTCGTACAGTGCCGCGAGGATGAGGAAGACGAAGAGCAGAGAGAGACCGAAGACAACCCATGCAGGTACGCCTTGTGCCGCCTTCTGTTCCTGGTAGCTCATGCCCGTGTAGTCATAGCCCATGCCGGTTGGCATGGATTGCTGGAAGGTTTCTTCCAGTGCTTTTCGTACCTGTCCTGAGCTGTAGCCAGGAGCGCCGGTGACGTTCAACTGCGCGCCAGGGTGCTCGTTGAATCGGAGAACGAACTCCGGTCCATTGATCTGCTTTACGTGAACCAGCGATCCGAGTGGCACCTGGCTTCCGTTGGCACTGCGCACGTAGAACTGATCGATGTTGTCGATCTTCGTGCGGGATGCGCCTTCGGCTTCCACGTACGTCTGCCACTGTCGACCGAAACGGTTGAAGTAGTTGACCAGGTAGCCACCCATGAAGGTAGACATGGTGTTGTACACACTGCCCAGATCCACTTGCTGCTGGATGACCTTTTCACGATCCACTTCGGCGTAGAGCTGCGGTACTGCAGGCAGGTACGACGGGATGGCCGCGGCAATCTCAGGACGCTTCTTCAGCGCGCCAAGATAAGCGAATAGGTTCTGCGTGAGGAAGTTCGGATCATCCTTACCGGATTGATCCTCCACCACCATGGTGACACCACCCGAGGTACCGATGCCAGGAATGGCTGGCGGCGGGAAGCTGAAAGCCAATCCGGCGGGATTGCCCATCAACTTCTGTCCGACGGAAGCCTGGATCGCTTCGATCTGCTCTTCCTTGGTCTTTCGATCGTCCCAGGGTTTGAGAGAGACGAAGAAGAACGCGCTGTTGGTGCTTTGTACCTGCGTCAACAAGCTGAAGCCGTTCACCGCGACCACACCACCAACACCCGGTGTATCAAGGAGAGCCTTCGTGATCTGCTGCGCGGCCTGATCTGTTTTCTGGAGACTGGTGGCATCCGGCAACTGCAGTGCAGCGAAGAGATATCCCTGGTCTTCCTGTGGGATGAAGCCCGTGGGCAGGCGCGAACCCATGAAGACGGCGACCACGGCGATGACTGCAAGCGCGATCATCGTGGCACCAGACTTGTGGATAAGAACGCGCGACGTTCCTACATAGGCTTCCGTGGTGCGACCAAAGGCGCGGTTGAACCAGTTAAAGAAGCGTCCAAGCAGGCCGGGCTTCTGTGTGTGGTCCTTGGGCTTCAGCAGCAGCGCGGCGAGAGCAGGCGAGAGCGTGAGAGCGTTGAACGCCGAGATGAGCACCGAGATGGCGATGGTCACGGCGAACTGCTGATACAGACGACCGGTGATACCGGGGATGGCCGCTGTTGGGATGAATACCGCTGCGAGGATGAGGGCGATGGCGACTACGGGGCCGCCGACCTCTTCCATTGCCTTGATCGTTGCATCCGTTGGCGACAAGCCTTCCTCGATGTGATGCTCGACGGCTTCGACCACGATGATGGCGTCGTCGACGACGAGACCGATGGCGAGTACGAGACCGAAGAGCGACAGCGTATTAATGCTGAAGCCGAGCAGCGGGAAGAGCACGAATGTACCGATGAGTGAGACCGGGACAGCGAGCAATGGAATCAGCGTGGCGCGCCAGCCCTGCAGGAAGATGAACACAACGACGATCACGAGGATCAACGCGATGCCCAGCGTCAGGATGATGTCGTGAATACCCGCGCTCACGGCCTTGGTAGTGTCCAGCGGCACGTCGTACTTGATACCCGGGGGGAAGGTCTTCTGCAGTTCGTCCAGGCGCTTGCGGACCTGCTCTGCCACCTGCACCGCGTTCGAACCGGGGAGTTGGTAGATACCCATCATGCCGGCGGGTGCGCCGTTGTAACGTGCGGAAAGGCTGTAGAGCTGCTGTCCGAGTTCAACGCGTGCGACGTCGCGCAGATGTAGCACCGATCCATCAGGATTGGCGCGCACTACGATGTTTTCAAATTCCTTCTCATCCACCAGACGGCCCTGGGTCCGCACGGTGTAGGTGAACTGCTGTCCGTTCGGAACAGGTTCTCCACCAATCTGTCCTGCCGGGTTTACGGTGTTCTGAGTTCCCAGGGCAGTGATGACATCGGTCGCGGTGACGCCAAGGTTTGCGAGTTTGTTGGGATCAACCCAGATTCGCATGGCGTATTGGCCACCAAAGACCTGTACGCGGCTTACGCCGGGCACACGCGCAATTTCGTCCTGCACGTTGATGATGGCGTAGTTGGTGAGGAATTCCTGATCGTACTTCTTGTCGTTTGAGTTGACGCCGACGAGCATCAGGGGAGAAGTAAGCGCCTTTTGCACGGTGAGACCGGCAGTGTTCACCTGTGCGGGAAGCTGTGCCTGCGCCTGCGATACGCGAAGCTGCGACAGGATCTGATCCGTGTCAGCATTCGTCTTTACGTCAAAGTCAACGAAGACCTGCGTCTGCCCGTTGTTGGCGTTGACCGAATACATGTACAGCATGTTGTCCACGCCGTTCATCTGTTGCTCGATCGGTGTGGCAACGGCTTGCGAAAGTGTTTTTGCATCGGCGCCGGGATAGGTAGCCTGTACAAGGATTTCCGGCGGAACGATATCAGGGTATTGCGACGTGGGCAGAGTCAGCATGGAAACCACACCGACAATGACCGTAATAATGGCGATCACAATGGCGACAATGGGTCGCCGAATGAAAAATTTTGACACGAACTTACCTCGCTTCCGCGGGTGTTGTTGCGCTCGCAGGAGCGGCGGCGTGCGGCGCGACTGGCGCACCTTCCCTCAGCTTCTGCAGATTGTCCACGATGACGCGACTTCCCGGAGCCAGACCGGAGTTCACGATCCAGTTGTTTCCGGCTTCGGAACCAAGCTGCAGCGTTACGGCGTGCGCCTTGTTGCCTGCGTCGACGATGTACACCTGCTTCATACCCTGCACATCGGTCACCGCCACCTGGGGCACAGTGATGGTGTTGCGGCGAAGCTGTGTGGTGGCAGAAACGCGGCCGAACTGGCCGGGGCGCAGGACATTCTTAGGATTCGGGAAGACGGCAGCGATGCGGATGGCACCTGTCTGTTGATTCATCTGACGATCGATGAATGCGATCTTGCCCTTGTACGGATAGGCGTCGCCGTTGGACAGTGTCAGTGTCAACGGAACGTTAGCAGCGCTCTTCAATAGATCCGAATCGCTATTGCCAGCGCGACCGAGAATTGCGAGGTATTCGCTATCGCTGAGTGAGAAGTACACCTTGACGGGATCAAGCTGCGAAACGGAAGTGAGCGCGGTCTGCGGCGATACAAGATTGCCGATCTGTGTGACTGCCTGGCCGGCAACACCGGAGATCAGCGAACGAACCTTGGTGAAGCCGAGGTTAATCTGTGCTGTTTCTTCGGCAGCGCGTGCGGTTGCGATCTGCGCTTGAGCCTGCTTTACGTTCGCTTCGCCTTGCGCCCTGGCCTGCACTTCCTGATCCAACTGGCTCTGTGCAATTGCTTTTTGTTCTGCGAGCGGGGTATCGCGGGTGACGTTGATCTCTGCGAGCTTCAGTGCAGCCTGTGACTGACCCAGTGCAGCTTCTGCGGCTGCGACCTGGCCCTTGGCCTGATCGAGTGTTGCCTGGAAGGGACGAGGATCAATCTCAAACAAGACCTGCCCCTTGCTGACGACAGAACCTTCACGATAATTCTGGTGGATGAGGTAACCGGTCACCTGAGGCTGGATCTGCGCGTTCACAAAGCCATCCAGTGTGCCCACCCACTGGTTGTTCAGGGCAACATCCGACGGCTGTACCGTGACCACGGAAACAGGCAGGGCACCCATCTGCTGCTGCGGGGCGGGTTTGCTTTCGCAGCCAGTTGCCAGCAGCACAATTCCTGCTCCGGCGAGAAGAAAAGCCGCACGGCAAGCGGTCTGGGCGAGGGGAGTGCGTTGGTTCACGCGGCGGATGGCCGGCATGGTCATGAATGCTCCTTGACGAAAGATCCTGCGGCTGGACGTTCTCTCACAGAAAACATACGCGCATGTATCTTTCACATACGATGATGCGTCCAATAGCGGGGATTCAATAAGTTGCCTGTGAGAAAAGCTACTTCCGAACATCGTACGCAAGAACGAGCCATACGGACACGTGAAGATTTGATGGCTGCGGCTCGGCGCGTCTTTGCGCGCGATGGGTTTGAAGTGGCCCGACTGCAGGATATTGCGCAGGAAGCGGGCAAGACCCGCGGCGCGCTCTACGCCCACTTTAAGGACAAAGAAGATCTCTTTTTCGCTTTGATCGAAGAGAACATGGAAGCGGACGGGGAATTCTATCGGACTCGGCTTACACCCGAATCAACGCGCGAAGAACGTGTGGCTGCGCTTGTGGATCACATGGAAGCCATGTTGTGTGATCGCAAACGTGTGATGCTTTACCTGGAATTCAAAATGTACGCTATCCGGCATCCGCATAAACAGAAGCGTCTTGCGGAGCTTCACCAGGCACTTTGTGTGAAGGGCATGGATTCCAAGTTGCACCTGGTGCCAGAGCTGTACGAAGACAACTCGCAAAAGCGGCGTGCGATCTTTGCCGCATTCGGCGCTGTGCTGGACGGACTTGCACTGAATCTGTATTTCGATCCCGGAGCATTGTCCCAAGAAGAAGTGCGCTCTCGCATTGAGCAGATGGTGCGCGAACGCGTTGTTTAGTGTGCCTTGAATGCCTTGATGGCGATGGCAACAGGATGTGGTCCGGCAGGCAACATGGTGAACAACTCGGGGCCGCGTGTGGCGCGTGTGCGAATGACCGCCACATCTGCGCCGCGCGAGTCAGCAACCAGTAGCACAGGTTGTCCCGGCGACATGGCCATGGCATCCGGGCCGGGTCCGGTGTGGATGCTGTTGGACATGCGTCCATCGTCGATGGAGTAGAGGCTTACGGAGTCTGATCCGTTTGCTGCGACCCAGAGCGATGTGTTGTCCGCGCCGATTATGCCGCGCGTGGGCTGTGTGCCGATGAGGTAGGTGCCGCCCACTTCGTTGGTGTACGTCGAGATTTCACTGACGCTGTCAGAGCCGTAGTTGCTGACGAAAATTTCACCATTATCTGGCTTCAGGGCAATGTGTCCGGGCCGCTTGCCAACGCGCAGTCGCGCCAGCAAGTGGTCCTGCATGGATGCGGGGTCCTGCTTGGCTTCCCATGTCCCATGTGCGGAAGAGAGGCTGACGGCCATGACTTCGTCGTTGCCGGGGCAGGAGATGAAGGCCTTGGAGGAGTCGCCAAGGATGGCGATGTCGGCTGCGCCGGAACACTTGTCGTAGGTCGAACGAAGCTGCAACGGGTGGTCTTCGCTGATGGCATAGACAGAGACGGAACCCGCCCCACGATTGGCTACCACCAGCGAACGGTTGTCAGGCGATATGCGCACCATTGCAGGCTGAACGCCAGCGGCAGCGGTTGCAATGCTGCGATGGGTTGCGAGATCGATGACGCTGACGGAGTTGGAATCGGCGTTCGTTACGTAAGCGCGCTTGCCGGTGGGATCAACGTCGATGCCCGTTGGGCCGCGTTGCACGCCAATGGTGGCAGCGATGGAGTTGTTGTCCGCGTTGATGGCGGTGACGGTGCTGCTGCCGGAGTTGGTGACGTAGACTTCGTTGCGCGTGGGATTCACGGCGATGGCGGTGGGCGATGCGCCTACCTGTATTGTGCGGTCGGCACGGAAGTTCACCAGATCCAGGACGGTCACGGTTCCAACTGCATTATTCGCAACGTACGCGTATTCGCGGTAGTTCGCTGCGAGTTGCGGAAAACGCATACGATTGCATCCGCCTGCGAGAAGCAGAAGCGGCAGGGAAGTAAGAGCGATGGAGCGGCTTACGTTCACGTTACGATTGCTTCCGATTTACGGCGGACCAGCGCGCTGCAAGCCAGATGACCACGGCAATGTTCGCACCCGCAACGAGAAGGTAGGCGGCCCAGAGGAAGTGCATGCTGTTAACGGTGGGTTCCATGCTTATGCCTCCAGTGCTTCCATGGCTTCGCGTTCTGCGATCTGCTGTTCACGACGAACGATGGCGTAACGCGCCCAGATGAGGGTGCATCCCCAAAAGAACCACGCAGCAAGATTCCAAAGGAAAGCCGGCCACATGCTTGGGTCAAGCGAACCTTCGCCTGTCAGCACCGGAGCCGGATGCTGCGTGCGCCACCAACGAATGCTCATGAATACGATGGGAACGTCGATGCCAGCGAATACGCTGAGGACTGCGGCGATGACGGGCCCCTGGCCGCTGGATGAAAAGCTGCGAACGAGCAGATAGCTGACGTAGAGCAGGAACAGCATGAGCGCGCTGGTGAGGCGAGCGTCCCATGCCCACCAGATGCCCCATACCGGACGGCCCCACAACATGCCGGTTGCAAGCCCGAGGCCAACATAGAGCACTGTGATTTCTGCTGTCGCGATTGCCAGGGCGTCCAGCTTCAGAGCAAGGGAATGGTTCTTACGGCGCGCCCACAGGTAACCGATCGACGCGATCATGTTGACGTATGGGAATATCTCGGCGGAGATATTGATCGGGACGTGCCAGTAAAAAATCCTGTAGATCGACCCCATCGTAGCTTCTACGGGCGCAACGAATACCGCTTCGTAGAAACCCCAAGCGAGCAGGGCCACGCTCAGACCGCACAACATCCAGAAAAGGCGCTTCATGATCGTCTTACAGTCTACCGTCTTCGCGGATTTACGGGGCGTTATTCGGCGTGGAGCACGGTTCCGAACAGAAGGATGCAGGCGGTGGTGAAGATGACGTCGAATCCGAAGATGAGGCGCACCCACATGCCGGGTTCGAAATCGCCGGTGATAACGGCAGAAGTGGCCTGCGTAACTCCGAGCAGCGCCGGGATCGAGATGGGGAAGAGAATTGCCGGCAGCATCAGAGCGCGGTTGCGGCTGCGCAGGCCGAGCGCGGCAAAGAATGTACCGTTCGCCACGATAGCCCATGTTCCCAGCGGGAGGATCAGCCAGAGCCACTTGAGTTCGCCGAGTGGGTGCAGGTTGTAAAAGACGATGAAGACTGGCGCGAGCACGGCTTCAATGAATGCAACGAAGAGGAAGTTTGCCAGTGCCTTGCCAAGGAAGAGTGCGGATGGCGGGGCGGCGCTCATGCGGTGCGCGTCCATGACCTGGTTGCGGCGTTCGCGCTCCCACGAGATGTTGAGTGAAGTGGTTGCGGCGAAGAGCAGGCCGACCCAGAGCAGGCCGCCGCTCATCTGTCGAGCCATGGCGGGATAGCCGGTGGGATCGAATGCCATCGCGAAAGCCACGGCGATCAGCAATGTGAAGAAGAGCATGCCAGCGACGGCTTCGCGGCTGCGCCATTCGAGCCGGAGATCTTTTTTGAGATGAAGCCAGACGGTGCGGAGATAGATCACTCGACGGTCACTCCATCTTTGGTCAGATCGGCGACTGTGGCTTCAGCAGCGCAGATGTAGTCAGCGGGGGCAAGCAGGAGCTGCAGGCCACGTGTGCCAGCGGAGACGCTGATGGTATCGAAAAGTTCCAGCGTCTCATCCACGAATGCGCGATAAGCCTTCTTTGCTCCCATGACGGTGACGCCGCCGCGAATGTAGCCAGTGAGCGGTTCGACATCTTTCAACGATGCGAGTTCGGCTTTCTTTGCCTCTGCTGCTACCGCGAGTTTCTTCAGGTCGAGTTCGCTGTTGCCGGGTACGACACCAAAGACATATTCGCCGTCGTTGAGGCGGCAGAGGAGCGTCTTGAAGACCTGCTCGACGGGCATGTCGATCTTGCGTGCAACGGTGCCAGCGGTGAGGTCGTCAGGGTTGACTTCGTACTCGCGGGTCTCGTACTTGATGTTGAGTTTGTCCAGCAGGCGTGCGGCGTTCGTCTTCATGCAGCCGCCTCAGCATTTGGTGTGACAATGCTGCCGTGGCGCATGTGGATGACGGAATCTGCTGCGTGATGGACGAGTTCGAACTGATGCGTTGTAACGATGACGGTGCGCTTGCGTCCGCCGACGAGCGGCCATGTGCGGAAGTCGAGCAATAGCGTGACGAGTTCTTTTGCGCCCGTGACATCCATGTTGCTGAATGGCTCGTCGAGCAGCAGAAGTTCAGGATCACTGACGAGTGCGCGTGCCATCGAAACGCGTTGGCGCATACCTTGCGAGAACTGCGATACGGGACGCGTCAAGAACGGATCGATGCCGACTGCGCGCAGTGCCATCTCTGGTGAACCAACGCAGTCGCAGGTGGCGCCGGGGTTTTGCAGGCGCAGGAAGTAGCGGAGGTTCTCCATGGCAGTGAGCTCTTCGTAGAGCATGGGCGCATGGCTCATGTAGGCCATGCGATGACGCTCGTTGAAGGGCGTTCCGCCCAGTGTTGTCACGGTTCCTGATGTTGGGGTGATGAGTCCGGCGAGCGTGCGGAGGAGCGTGGATTTGCCTGCGCCGTTGGGGCCGAGAAGGACGTGGAATCCACCCGATTCAAAGGTGCAGGAGACACGCTTGAGTGCGGCGAAACTGCCGTAGAGCCGAGAGAGGTTGGTGACCTCTGCTGCCAAATTGGGAATGGACTGCATCGGCTTTCAGTATAAAGTGCGGAATCTGCTTGAGCTTGTGTTCTAGGCGTCGTTAAAGTGTTCGCCATGCCCGAATCCATGCCTTCATTCGATCCACGGATCGTTCTTCCGCCTCCACGTCTGCATTGGGGTTGGGTATTTGCCCTATCCATCATTACCCGCAGCTACTTTAATTCGATCTGGATGGTTGTGCAGGCCAACTGGGTGCGCAAGGTAACGGGTCGGAAAGACGCGTTGATCTGGGCGATCGTGAATGTCGCTGTTATTCCCGGAGTATTCCTTATCGCGGTGATGGTAGGAGCCACGATTGGGATCGTGTCGCGCGGGCAAGATATTGGAGACACCCGCGTGCTTTCTTACTCGCTGGTTGCTTTTGGGATGATCGCTGTCGTAGGCAGTTACACTGCAGCAGCCTTCAAGTTGAGGAGCGCGCTGCAGGAAGCGACCGTCGGACTGGCGTTTGGCGGCGTGATGACATTCCTGTTCAGCGGAACGTACTTTCAGTATTTCCTGCACGATTACGTCGTTCCGGATGCTGAAGAACTGTATGGAGCTCTCCCGACACCGCCTGCATACGTACCGCCGTCTACCGTCTAGAGCTATTTCAAAGGCGCGACGAGCGTAGCTGTCGGCGCGGCGCTTGGCGTTCCGGCGGGTTGGGTGCCGGGCTTGGCTCCGTTGGGGGCGGGGGCGTACTTGCTGGCGCACTTGGCCTGGAGTTCGGTGGCCTGGAAGACGCCGTCGCGGCCGAGGTGGCCCATGGCCAAGGCTTGGGCGTCGTCCTTGAAGGTGTCTGGTGGGGGTTCCGTGCCCTGATAGTTCACCGGGAGTTCCTTGCCCTGTTCCAGCAGGACGAACTGGGCGTGCGTGCCTACTCGCTGGATGGAGCCGGGCTTCACGTTGCCGGCTACGCGCAGGTTGCGCTTGTAGGCCTTCTGGCCCATGGTCTGGAGTTCGCCGATGGTGCAGTAGTAGCTGGTGGCCTTGCTGTCACGAGCTCCCGCGATGGCGAGGAACAGGACAGCACCGACGATGACGACGGTAGCAACGATGACCTTGACGGAGGAACGACCGGACTGGGACATAAGCTACCTCCGATTCTACTCCTGCACCAGTGGCGATGCTACGGTTACCGGACTGGCGAAGGCGATGTCTGGCCTACATTGACGATATACTTCGCCTTACAGCTATGCCGAGGAATGGCATCTGGGCAGGAGACACGATCCATGAGCACATCGACGAACGGGCACAAGCATAACGGGAACGACTACACCGTTCCAAAGCCGCGCGAGCAATGGATTGTGAACCGCAAGGCTGAAGCCGCCAAGACCGGCGACTGGAACATGAGCCAGATGCACTTCGCGCGTAAGGGCCTGATCACGGAAGAGATGGCCTATGTTGCGCACAAGGAGAAGCTGGAGGCCGAGTTCATCCGCGCGGAAATCGCCAAGGGAACGATGATTATCCCGGCGAATATCAACCACACCGAGCTGGAGCCGATGTGCATTGGCGTTGGGTCGCTGTGCAAGATCAACGCCAATATTGGCAACAGCGCCATCACCAGCAATGTGGATGAGGAGCTGCGCAAGCTGCATACCGCTGTGCACTATGGGGCGGATACGGTGATGGATCTGTCGACTGGCGGCGACATTCCGATGATCCGCGAGGCCATTCTGCGGCACTCGCCGGTGCCCATCGGAACGGTGCCGTTGTATGAGGCGCTTTCGCGTGTGAAGCGTGTTGAGGATCTCAACATCGACATCTACATGGACGTGCTGGAAGAGCAGGCGCAGCAGGGTGTGGACTACTTCACGATCCATGCTGGCGTGCTGATTCAGTACGTGCCGATGGTGTCGAAGCGCATCACAGGCATCGTGTCGCGCGGCGGCGCCATCATGGCGCAGTGGATGACGAGCAATCACAAGCAGAACTTCCTGTACGAGAACATCGAACGCATCCACAAGCTGATGGCGAAGTACGACGTCAGCTACTCGTTTGGTGACGGACTGCGTCCCGGATGCGTTGCCGATGCCAGCGATGAGGCGCAGTTTGCCGAGTTGGCGACATTGGGCGAGTTGACACGCAGTGCGTGGAAGCACGATGTGCAGGTGATGATCGAAGGTCCTGGCCATGTGCCGATGGACAAGATCAAGGAGCAGGTGGACAAGGAAGTGGAGCTTTGCGATGGCGCTCCGTTCTACGTGCTTGGACCGCTGGTTACGGATATTGCTCCGGGTTATGACCACATCACCAGTGCGATTGGTGCGGCGATGATTGGCTGGCACGGCGCGGCGATGCTCTGCTATGTGACGCCGAAGGAACACCTCGGACTGCCGAACGAGAAGGACGTGAAGGACGGCATCATTGCGTACAAGATCGCGGCACATGCGGCGGATATTGCGCGGCATCGTCCGGGTGCGCGTGATCGTGATGATGCGATCAGCCATGCTCGTTACACGTTCGACTGGGATGCGCAGTTTGACCTGTCGCTTGATCCTGAGACTGCTCGTGGAATGCACGATGAGACGCTGCCCGACGACTATTACAAGGAAGCGGCGTTCTGCAGCATGTGTGGGCCGAAGT
>Ga0206887_10077_pt1 | contig 23093 bp, 19 predicted proteins | sample Alteio_BWOrgHeat_89_FD_153248 | JGI IMG/M metagenome (GOLD analysis project Ga0206887, IMG submission 153248) | Enriched cells from forest soil in Barre Woods Harvard Forest LTER site, Petersham, Massachusetts, United States - Alteio_BWOrgHeat_Nextera3 ...
TGCTGGCCCCTTTGTCATTGCGACTCACACACATGGGCGTGTGCCGTTAGACTGTTAGCCATGGCAACGCTTTCGATCCGCGATCTCGATCTCCACGGCAAGCGCGTTTTTTTGCGCGTCGACTTCAACGTACCGCTTTCCAAGGATGGCGGCGAAATTCTGGATGACACGCGTATTCGCGAGACGCTTCCTACGATTGAATATGCCCTGCGGCATAAGGCTCGGTTGATTCTTGCGGTGCATTGGGGACGCCCTAAGGGCGAGCGTGTGGAGTCGATGAGTCTGCGGCCGGTAGTGGATCGTCTGCGCATGCTGTTGGATGCGGACCTGGGCCTGTCGCGCAATGTGGCTTTCTCGCCGGACTGTGTGGGCGAAATTGCGGAAGAGCTGGTGGACAAGCTGGAGTATGGCCAGGCGCTGCTGCTAGAGAATCTTCGCTTTCACAAGGAAGAGGAAAAGAATGATCCAGCATTTGCGAAAAAGCTGGCGTCGCTGGCGGATATCTACGTGAACGACGCGTTTGGTGCAGCGCACCGCGCGCATGCGTCCACAGAAGGCATTACGCATTTCGTGAAGCAGTCGGCCAGCGGCTTGTTGATGGATAAGGAACTTAACTACCTTGGCAAGGCTCTGGAATCGCCGGACAAGCCTTTCGTGGCCATCATTGGCGGTGCGAAGGTGAGCGACAAGATTGAGGTGATCGACAATCTGCTGAACAAGGTGGACGCGATCATTGTGGGCGGCGGCATGGCTTACACGTTCCTGAACGCGCAGGGACAGAAGACGGGCAAGAGCCTGCTGGAGGCCGACAAGATTGACGTGGCTGCCGCTGCGTTGAAGAAGGCCGAGGAGAAGGGTGTGAAGTTCCTGCTGCCTGTGGATCACATTCTTGCAGACAAGTTTGCACCCGATGCGAAGACGGAACTGTTTGATAGCACGGGCGACTTTCCTGCCGATTTGATGGCGCTGGATATCGGTCCGAAGTCGATCAAGCTGTTCACGGATGAGATCGCGGACGCTCGCACCATTGTGTGGAATGGGCCGATGGGCGTGTTCGAGATGCCTGCCTTCGCCAAGGGCACCATGGCCGTTGCGCATGCTGTGGCGGACAACATCGATGCAACGAGCATTATTGGTGGTGGCGATTCTGTTTCTGCGGCGCACATGGCGGAGGTGACCGACAAGATCACGCATATCTCCACTGGTGGTGGCGCTTCGCTGGAGTTCTTGGAAGGCAAGACGCTTCCTGGAGTGGCTGCACTTACGCAGAAGTAACGGTATGGGGTGGCGAAAGAAGCCTTTCGCCACCTATCATGCAAGCTGCTTTACGGGAGAGAACAGTCGGGTGTCCACACGCAAGAAGATCATTGCCGGCAACTGGAAGATGTACAAAACTCCGCGTGAATCGCTGGAGTTTTTGAATGCGTTTCTGCCGAAGGTCCACGACCATGAACGGGACGAGATCATCATCTTCCCCACGGCAACGTCGCTTTCGACCGTGATTGACCGCGTGCGCGGCACACACTTGTTTGCTGGTGCGCAGACGATGCACTGGCTCAATGAAGGACCCTATACCGGTCAGACTTCGCCCAATATGCTTACCAGCATTGGTGCGACGCATGTGTTGCTGGGGCACTCTGAGCGCCGCCTGTATGCAAACGAAACCTATGAGCACGTGAATCTGAAGATCAAGGCTGCCATCGCACACGATCTGATACCGGTACTTTGCCTGGGTGAGTTGCTGGTGGATCGGCAGGGCGGATTTACGCGCGACATCATCATGGCCCAGATGGGTGCTGCGCTGTCGAACATTCCTGCCGAAAACGCCACACGGATTGTGATTGCGTACGAACCGGTCTGGGCCATTGGCACTGGATCCACGGCGTCGCCGGAGACTGCGAACGAGGTTCACAGCATCATCCGAGCGCAACTGGAGCGGGTATTCAACGCCGATATTGCGAACAATGCTCGTATTCTCTACGGCGGTTCTGTGAAGCCGGAAAACAGCGCAGCATTGCTGACGCAGCCGGACATCGATGGACTTCTTGTGGGTGGCGCGAGCCTTGATCCGGCTTGCTTTGCGAAGATCGTTCACACGAAATATTGATCCCGGTCCTTTTGAAATGACGAAAGCCCCGCAGTTCGCGGGTCTTTCGTCGTTTGGAATCACATTCGACTTAGCGTGCGTGACGATAGTGATGATGAGCGCGGTGATGGCGATGGTGGCGCGGCTGGGCAGAAGCAACAGTTCCTGCAACTGTGAGAAGGGCAAGGAGAACAAGGGCGCTGCGACGAATCATCTTCAAGGGAGAAGCTCCAGAATGGCAAGCCATTGATGGCATTCTCCGCGAGAACGTGCTGAAGAGTAGTCTGCAAATCGAATTTTCTGCAGGGGACGTTCCTAGCTTGATTCCCCGATGTCCTAGTGGACGACGCCTGCCTGATCGAAGGGCCAATACACGAAGCTAGCCTTGCCATAGATCAGGGTGCGGTCTACCGGGCCGAAGTCGCGGCTGTCCGAGGAGATGGAGCGGTGATCGCCCATAACGAAGTATTCATTCACCGGAATGGTCATCTCCGGCTGCGAACGCTCGTCCGCAAATCGCAATGGGACATAGGGTTCTTTAAGCAACTTGTCGTTCACGAATACGCGGCCGTGCTCAATACGCAAACGGTCGCCCGGAAGCGCAATGACGCGTTTGATATAGCTCTTAGTGAGATCGCGAGGGTAGTGAAAGACAATCACATCGCTGGGGTGGATTTCACCCACGTGATAGGCAAGTTTGTTAATGAACAGGCGATCCTGATCCTGCAACATGGGCACCATACTGGTGCCCTCCACGCGAACCGGCTGATACAGGAACAGAATAATAAAAACTGAGACTGCAACGGAGGCTAGTACGTCTCTCAACCACGCCCAGGAGACGGCTTTGCGTACCGGAGTCTCTTCCACGTTCTGCTGCTCTGTGTCGTTCATTGCCCTTCTACCACTGTATAAGACGGGTGGGGTGACACAATAGTCACAGTCCGGACGTATACGCAGATATCCGAAAGGTTTTCCTCGGCATCGAAACAGCTTGGACTAGAATGACGATGGCGAAGGACATAGAAGATCCATGCCTGCACTCATGATCGAAGAACAGAACAAAACGGCCCTGCAAGATAAGCAGGGCATCCGCTCCCTGGCCACTGAGCGGCAAAACGAAGCTTCCGAGGGGTTCGACACCAAGTCAGCCCTTGAGATCGCGCGCATCATCAATGCGGAAGATGCCAAAGTCGCCAGTGCGGTGAAGAAGGCACTTCCGGAGATCGCGCAGGTCATCGACGTGGTGGCACGCTGTCTTCGCGACGGTGGGCGACTCATCTACGTGGGTGCGGGTTCTTCAGGGCGCATCGCTTCGCTCGATGCGGCGGAGTGTCCTGCCACCTTCTCAACCCAGCCTGCACAGGTGCAATACATCATGTGTGGTGGCCCCAAGGCACTGGCCAGCGCAGCGGATGTGAATGAAGACTCGCCTGATATGGGCCAGCGCGACATTGCCAAGCGCCGACCTACCCGCAAAGACATTGTGATAGGTATTTCCGCTTCCGGACGTACTCCGTACGTTGTGGGTGCGGTGGAGTATGCGCGCCTGCGGGGCGCCCAAACCGCGGCTATTGTCTGTAATCAGGGCACGCGATTGGCGGATGCTGCCGACATCTGTATGGTGGCCGAAGTCGGACCGGAGGTCATCAGCGGATCCACACGCCTTAAGGCGTCAACTGCGCAGAAGATGATCACCAACATGATCACCACTGGTGCGATGACCAGGCTCGGATATGTGTATGACAACCTGATGGTGAACGTACACATGAAGAACGAAAAGCTGGTGGAGCGCGGCATCAACGTGCTGCAGCGTGTCACCGGTGTTGATCGTGAAACAGCGATTCGCACGATCAAGTCCGCTGGCAAGTCCATTCCGATTGCAGTGGTTATGCTGAAGGCAAACGTCGATAAGATGGAAGCCGTTCGCCGCCTGCAGAAGTCGGATGGCAACGTTCGACGCGCGATTGAGAACGCACCGCTCGATCTTTAGAGACAACTTTACTGTGATGAAAAAGGGCCAGCATTTGCTGGCCCTTTTCTTCTTTTCGATGTGGCTCAGTTTACCGAGACGGTGTCTGCAGACGGCCTGCCCTGTTCGCCGTCAACCAATTCTCCCTCTGGAAAGAACATTACAAAGCAAGTTCCGGAACGCTCTCCTTCACGGGTGCGAAGTCGCACTAATCCATGATGTTTACGAATAATCTCTTCGCTGACCCAAAGGCCGAGCCCCGTCCCGGTTGCGTGCTTGGTGGTAAAGAAGGCTTCAAAGACTTTGCGCGATGTCTCCGGCGACATACCGTGACCAGTGTCAGCCACCGTAAGTAAAACACCACTGGACGGATAGGACGTCCGGCGAATCCGTACGGACAATGTTCCGCCGCCGGACATGGCATCCAAAGAATTTGCAACCAGATTCGCCAGAAGCTGACGCATCTCCCCGGCAAAGCATACCAGGGAAGCGTCTCCACGAGTTTCGCGCAGTACGCTGATATTCGCGCGTAGAAGGCGAGGCTGGTAAAGCGCAAATACGGAATCCACGATCTCATTCAGATCAACCCGTGCACGCGACACTGACTGCCTGTAGAAACGCAAGGTCTGTTGCGTGACCTGTGCCACGCGCGCAAGTTCCTCCTGCGCCATCTCGATGAATCCCACCGCGCTACCATCCATGGGTTGATGATTTCGGAGGATGTACAGAAGGTTGGTAACGGATTCCAGCGGATTATTGATCTCATGCGCTACGCTGGCCGCGAGACGACCAGCGGCAGCCAGTTTTTCGGTACGGCGCAGCGTCTCTTCCGCCTTCAGGCGTTCCGTAATTTCACTGCCCACAACACCTACCCAGCGCACACTGTCGCTGGCTGTTCGTACGGGATAAAACTGCATCAGCCATGCGCGTTGCGAATCCTCGCGACCGTCCTGCAGTTCGAGATTGCGAATGCCGTGCCCCGTTTTGAAGACCTCTGCAACGCGAGCCCGCACCTCTCGCGCTAAGGAGCCGGCGAGAATACCGCCATCCGCATCCTGCGTGGCGAACATGACAGAGAAGAAGTCGTTCTGGCGCACGATTTGGAACTCCGGGTCAAGGAAGGCGAAGCCAATCGGTGCGTTCCCCAACATGGAATCAAGCAGTGCCAATGTTTCCAGAAGCCCACTGCGCTGCTCTTCGAGTTCGCGCACCATGGTATTGAAGTTTTCGGTCAGCACACCGGCTTCATTCCGTCCCGTGATCGGCAAAGGAAACTCAGGATTTGGCAGCGTACCCCGCAATACGCCGTGCGTTGCCGTGCTGAGCCTGCGAATGGGTTTGGTCATTCGCCGGACAATCAGAAAAATGGGTAATAGGTTGGCGAGTAGCGCCAGAGCACCATATGTCAGCGCAATGCGGGCGATTGTATTGACTGTGCTGCCTGCGGTGGTCGGGTTGGGCTCGAGCCACAGCAGTGCCACCGGTTTGCCATTTTCCAGCAACGGTGTGACCGCCTCTACCTGCCCCCTTCTGGAACGGAAGATGTGCTGCCCTGTAATGGTAGGTAGAACTTTGCGTTCGTCTTCGTCCAGATCACGATTCGCGCCGCCCTTACTGGCGGCGACGGTATTGCCGCTGAGATCTGTCAACCGGGTGGACTGGATGCTCGGTGCGATCTCGGCAAGTTCCAGTAGTTCACGGAGGCCCTCGCTATCGCCCCGTCGGATCCGCTCCGTGCAGGCGGCGGCCAAACGATCAATCTGGCTGGCGATGCGCGCTTCCAGACTCTTTCGTGATGCCTGCCTTGTACTGACAACGACATAGTAGAGGTAGCCGCTGAGCACAAGCGTCTGTGCAAGGATGATTCCAAGCACAAGCTGGCCAAAAAACGTTCGCGGCACGAGGCGGCGCATGTAAGTGATTATCACGCACGGATAAGCCTACGCGAAAGCGTCGCGGAAAGTGTGACATTCCATTTCGGCAGATGTTGCGGTTTTAGACAGCGAACGGCGCGGTGAGTGACGGGCTCTGCGGTGTAAATAAAACTCCACCTTCGGGCGTGACATGCATGCAGTCTTCCAGGCGCACACCAAATTCATTCGGCAGATAGATACCAGGTTCGTCGCTGAAGCACATGCCTGTCTCAAGGATGGTCTTATTGCCGCGTACGAGGTAAGGCCATTCATGACCATCCATGCCGATGCCGTGTCCCAGGCGGTGTGTGAACGTCTTGTAATCCGGGCCGAAACCAGCAGCGGTGATGATGTCGCGTGCCGCCTTGTCCACTGCCTGGCATTCGTTCCCAGCCTTAGCTGCGTCGCGTGCAGCAGCCTGCGCCTTGTGCACGGTGTCGAAGACGCGCTTCATTTTGTCAGACGGTGTGCCGTAGACAAATGTGCGCGAGATGTCCGCGGCATAGCCTTCCACCGTGCAGCCGTCGTCAATTAGAACGATGTCGTTTTCTTTGATCACCTGAGGCTTGATCGAGCCATGCGGGAGCGCACTATAGATGCCTGTTTCACAGCTTGAGAAGCCGGGGAAGCCGCTCTTCACGTAGGCTGCACCCATGAGTGCGCTGAAGTCGGCAGTGTTCATACCGGGGTGGCCAGCTTTCCATGCGGCCTCATACACAGAGAGCGTTACCTGATTCGCCAGCGTCAGTAGATCCAGCTCATGCTTCGTCTTAACACGACGGCAACCGGCTGTAATCGGTGTTCCATCGACCACTTGCAAATTCGGATTGGCTTTCGCGATTTCGGATGCGTAGATGTACGGCGTCTTTTCTTCAATGCCAAGTTTGCCGGTGCGCACACCTGCATCGGCCAGTCCTTTGCCCACCAGAGCGAAGGGGCTTTCGTCCTCGTGCCAGGTATAGATGCGCACGTTCTGACCGCCGGGAATGGTGTCCAGACGCTCGCGCATGCGGTCTTCTTCAAACGACGGGCATACGAGGAATGCGGCTCCCTTTACGGGGATGATGAACGCGAACATGCGTTCGCTGTTGCCGCTGCGGATACCGGTGAAGTACACCATCGACGTGCCGCCAGCCAAGAGCACACCAGCGATTCCCTGTTTCGCCATCAATTCCTGCGCGCGAGCAATACGTTCGCCGCGTTCCGCTACCGTGATGGGCGTTGCTTCTGCCTTGCGGTTGGGCAAAGCCGCTATGGAGGGCGGCAGAGGGCCTTTTACAGGTGCTTGTGCTTCGGGGCGCTGGGCCTCGGCCATCAGGGAGGTGGAAGCGGCGGCGGCCAAGGCGGCGTGCGAGAGAAAATGACGGCGGTTCATGAAAATTCTCCTTCGCGCCCGGCGAATGACGCAATGGCGCTTCCCTGCAGAAATGTTTGAGTAACAACAAGGTATCAGCAACTGCCGCACGCAACAGCAGTCGCAGTAAAAAGTTGCGCGCAACCATTGCATACGGACGTGTTTGTACATGCAGAGCGAGTGCAGATGTTTGCCGCTCACGTAAGGAGTAACCCGTCATGAAACAGATCGCTCTGACCTCTGCATTTCTTCTTTCGTTTGCAGGAACAGCAGCATTCGCACAGACCGCTGCTGCACCACAAACGCAGTCCCCGCAAACGCAGGTAACGCACAAGCATCATCGCGCGCACAATCCGCATAAAACCGCGTTAAAGATGGGCAAGAAGCTTGGCTTGTCGCAGGACCAGACGGCGAAACTGGAACCCATCCTGGCCGAGCGTCAGCAGAAGATGAAGGCGCTTCGTACCGACACCACACTGACGGCTGACCAGAAGAAGGATCAGCGCCGCCAGATCCAAGAAAGTACGCAAACAGAGATGTCAGGCGTGCTTACATCGGATCAGATGCAGCAGTTGAAAACCATGCGGCAAGCGCGTCGGCACGCCGCCAAGACCGGAGTTTAGACCAACCAGCAAACCATAGGAGAGCGCGGCGGTAATGCCGCGCTCCTCATTCCTCTTCAATCCACGTGTGATCGGGTAAGGTTCTTCGAAATGCCTCAAACTCCGGCTGCAAACGCTTCAGCGCAGCGGGCGACGTCGCGTAGAACGACACGCCAATCGTGGAGATGGGACTTTCGAAGAATTGCGGCGATTCATGCAGTACGCCCAGTTTGGTCCAGCCTGCCGGAGGGCTGTCAAACCACGAGTCGTAGATCATGACCAGCCCAACACCGTGTTTCTTTGTGACGCGGTCCAACCAGGCTGTATCGCGATTTTTCTCGCGCAAGGTTTCGAGGTTTGCCAGTCCGATCAGGTCCAGAATGTAAAACTTGCCGTAGGCGTCCATGCTTACCCAGCCGAGGTCGTTCACCGCTACATTTTTTGAACCCAGCTGCTGCACAAAACGATGCATTTCATATTGCTGGCGCGCAATTTGAAGGGACGCTCCCGGCGATCCCAGAAGAGGCGGCACGAAAGCGGCGGCACTCAGCAGCGTAAGGAGCCACACCGCGGGCGTAAGTAGCTTCTGTCCCTTCATGGCGTGGAGCATCAGTCCCAATGCAAGAAGCAGAACGAAGATGCGGAGTGCGACGTCATAGCGAAAGTACCAGTCGTACGGCCCGACCAGCACCATTGCGACCGCCGCCAACAGGACTGCCATCATGGGCCATATGGCGAAGCGACGCCGCAGGCTCACACAACAAACTCCAATGACCGCGACACAGACGAAGATCACGCGACGTGGAGGCCTGACGAATAAGTCCTCTGCGTTCGCGATAATCAACTGCTTCAGATGGGCTAGTCCGGTCGTGTGGCCGCCGCCGGCTTCCATACCACCCTTCGCCATGACGGAGTTTGGAAAGGGAGGCAGGCCATGCGCGTGCAGGAAGCCCCCTAACCCAATCAGAGGGAGGACGCTAACCGCAAGAACCGTAAATGCTGTGCCGTAACGACGTTTCAGTAGCAGTACAGCGCAAAGGGCCCCGGTGTACACCACATTTTCATAGCGCACCGCTGGGGCCAGCGCCGCCGCGACCAGATAGGGCAATGGAATGAATTGGCCCTCATATCCCCGGAGGATAGCGATCACGCAGGCGACAACCAGAAAAACCTGGAAAGAGTGTTCCATACCAGTCATGGTCAGACCGGGCATATTTGCTGCCAGCACAAGGCAGATGGCTAACCCCGCAATGGAGAGATCGCCGGATCCGACGGCACGCAAGCGTGGCTCAAGCCAGCGCCCCACAAGGATGCAGGTTCCAAGTGAGAACACCATATTCAGGACCAGTGGCATCCACTCCCCGACTGCCGTCCGACTCAGCGGCGCAAGTAGAAACGGCCACAACACGCTGGAAGAGGGCGACGTAGTCTCGCCCGGATTAATGCCGTAATGACCCACTGCCAGGTTTTGGGCAAGTGCCAGATGGATGTACGGGTCATCCAGCGTATAGCTGAAATGCGGCGCGCGGAGCAGCACGATCATCAACATGATCGCTGTCGCCGTCAGGTACGCGCCGATCATGACGGGAGCCATAAGCCCCTTGTGAGCGGCGGATCCCGTGTGTTCGGGACGGTGTCGTCCCATCGGGTCAACAGATTTCAACATGCAAAAGGAACCTCTCCGGATAACCTGCAAAGCCGGCAAGTCTTCCGTAGACTGAGATACATGGATAAGTTTGTTGTCCGTGGTGGCAATCCGTTGCTTGGCACCATCAAGGTTTCCGGCGCAAAGAACTCGGCTCTTCCCTGTATGGCTGCGGCCATCCTTACGGAAGAGGAAGTGGTTCTTGAAAACATTCCCCAGGTCCGCGATATTGAGACCGAACGCAAGCTGCTGGAAAGCATGGGCGCGCATGTAGAGCTGGGCTATGGCCGAGCGCAACATCGCACCACGATTCAGTGCGCTGTGCTGTCTGATCCAGAAGCCAAGTACGAGATTGTGAAGACCATGCGCGCGTCTTCGCTGGTGCTTGGGCCGCTGGTGGCGCGCGCAGGCATTGCGCGTGTGGCCATGCCCGGCGGATGCTCAATCGGCGACCGTCCCATTGATCTGCACCTGAAGGGTCTGGAGTTGATGGGCGCGAAAATTACGCAGGAGTATGGCTACATTGAAGCCAGAGCGGACCGTTTGCACGGCGCGCATATCTCCTTTGACAAAATTACCGTCACGGGTACAGAAGATCTGCTGATGGCCGCAACCCTGGCCGACGGCGAGACCGTGATGGAAAACTGCGCGCAGGAACCGGAAGTAACGGACCTTGCCGAGATGCTGATTGGCATGGGTGCGCATATTGAAGGCGCGGGTACTTCAACCATTCGCGTGAAGGGCGTGTCGAAGCTGCATGGTGTGCGTCACCGCATTAATCCGGACCGCATTGAGGCTGGTACCTTCCTGATTGCCGGAGCTATCTCTGGCGGCGATCTGAACGTGGATTGCCTGAACCCCGCGCATCTGGGCGCCGTAATTGCCAAGCTGGAAGAATGCGGCGTGCGCATGGATGTGGGTAAAGACAACATCCGCGTGCGCAGCGAGGGCGGCAGCTCGCTGAAGGCTGCAGACATTACGACAGTGGAATATCCGGGCTTCCCCACCGACATGCAGGCGCAGTACATGGCGCTGGCAACGCAGGCAGAGGGCACCAGCGTGATCACGGAAAACATCTTCGAGAACCGTTTCATGCACGTGCCGGAGCTGGCGCGCATGGGTGCGAACATCCGTGTGGAAGGCCGCACTGCAACTGTTCGTGGCCGTACACCGTTGCAGTCAGCAGCCGTGATGTGCAGTGACCTTCGCGCTTCGGCTTCGTTGGTGCTTGCCGCCTTGATTGCGGATGGCGAAACGATTCTGGATCGCGTGTACCACATTGATCGTGGATACGAGCGCATTGAAGAAAAGCTTCGCGGTGTCGGCGCGCAGATTCGCCGCATGGGCGAGGTCTTCGGAAAACGATAAGCAACAAAATTAACAGGTTGTAGAAGGCCCGGCATCGCCGGGCCTTTGTTTATTACCGTCCGCAAGCGCCGGAATGCCCATGCGTTGCAATGTCTCTCGGAGTGGCATCCTCGTCAGTGTTTGGCGCGCCATTTTGTCATGCACAAGATCTTCGTGGGAGTCACGGGCGCTGAGGAACACCTTCGCGGCCCCGGCGAGAGGCAGAACAAACATCAAGGTAAACACAAATACTGCGGGTTCCGCCATTGGGGCAGTCTCTTCTCCTGCTGAAATTGCATCGGTTACCCCTCTCATCGGCTTCAACGAAAATCCCTTGAGCGCGTTACTATGGAAGCCACTAACACCCAATTTCCGCAGGAGTTCTCTGCCCATGCGTCGTCTATCGCGGCTTGCTGCTACGCTGCTCTGTTTTTCGTTCGCCTCGCTTGCAGCCTCCGCGCAGATTCCCCTGCTGAACGAGCGCAAGGACTGGTCCGGCCCTGCCGATGCCTGGTGGGCGCACGTCTCCTATCTTGCGGACGACAAACTGGAAGGCCGTCGTGCCGGGACTCCGGGTTATGAAAAGGCAGTGGCGTATGTCGAGGAGCAGTTCAAGGCGATTGGTCTGAAGCCTGCGGGTACCAACGGCTATCAGCAGTCATTTGCACTTGTGCCCACGTCGATCGACACGGCTGCATCGTTTTTCCGCATCAACGTCAACGGCAAGACCATCGACTTCCCTATCGGCTCTGACGCGACGCTGGCTCCCGGCTTGGAGAACACCTCCGTCTCGAATGCTCCGATGGTCTTCATTGGCTATGGTCTGCGCATTCCGAAGAAGCACATCGACGATTTTGCCGGTACGGATGTGAAGGGTAAGGTTGTCGTCTTCTTCAATGCGCCTCCGATCAACCTGCAGGGGCCGCAGCGTGCCTATGCTCGCGGGAACGATCAGCGGTGGAAGCAGCTTGCCGCAGCCGGTGCAGTGGGCATGATTTCGCTGGCACTTGCGCCTCCGCAAAACAACACGAACGGCCCAGCCCGCGCGGGCGGTGCACGACTCTTGTTTGAAGATCCCACTCTGAACAGCATGAAGGGTTTGCAGGTGAGCGCGACCATTGCTTACAACGCCGGTGACAAACTCTTTGAAGGCAGCGGTCATAGCTATGAAGAACTTCGCAAGCTGGCCAATGCTGGCGAGACGCTGCCGCATTTCGCGTTGCCCGGCACGCTGGAAGCGAAGACGACGATCAGCAAGGCTGCGGCGGTTCACATGTCCAACGTGATTGGCCTGCTGGAGGGTTCTGATCCGAAGCTGAAGAAGGAATATGTGGTGGTCAGCGCGCATCTGGATCACCTTGGCATTGGTCGTCCCGTCAACGGCGACAGCCTGTACAACGGCGCCATGGATAATGCTTCCGGCTCGGCTTCAGTGATTGAGTGCGCCAAGCTGATGGCGAAGTATCCGCATCCGAAGCGCTCGATTCTGTTCATCACACTTGCGGGTGAGGAGTTGGGCGAACTTGGCTCTGCTTACTTTGCGACCAAGCCCACCGTTCCCAAGAAAGATGTTGTCGCTGATCTGAACATGGACATGTATCTGCCGCTGTTCCCGCTCCGCTTTATTGAGGTGCAGGGCTTGGGTGAGAGCACGCTGGGCAACGATGCTCGCGCCGCGTTCCAGTTGAATGATGTTGAAGTCCAGTTCGATAAGCAGCCTGACGAGAACCGCTTTGTCCGCTCCGATCAGGTGAATTTTGTAAAGCAGGGCATCCCCGCGCTGGCCTTCAAGTTTGGCTGGACGCCCGACTCGCCCGAGCAGAAGGTTTTCATGGATTGGGTCAAGAATCGCTATCACAAGCCCAGCGATGACCTGCAACAGCCTGTTGACAAGGCTGCTGCTGCACAGTTCACCGTGGTGCTTGGACAATTGACCACTCGCGTTGCCAATGGACCACGACCGGAATGGTATCCGGAGAGCTCTTTCGCGGACCAGAAATAACCGGCAACGATCACCGCACACAAACGCCAGCCGGCATTCACCGGCTGGCGTTACTCTTGTAGAGAACAGAGATTTCTTAAACAACTTTCAAAGCGGCGATAAGAAGAGCATGAGCACAGAACTGGAATACGAAAACACACTGCCCCCCGCAGCGATGCCCGGTATCAAGGTGGCTATCCTGGGAACCGGCAAAATGGGCGGCATTCTTCTGCAGGCCTTCCTGAAAAACAACCTGTTGCACGCCGAACAGATCATTGCGACCGTTGCCCACCCGGAACGCGCACACGCGCTTTCCGCGCAATACAGCGTGGAGGTAACGACGGATAACCTTGAGGCTGCGAAGCAGGCTGATGTGATCCTGCTTGGCGTGAAGCCGATCCAGGTGCCTGCGCTGATTGAGCAGATTCGACCGGTGCTGACGCCGCAGAAGATGCTTGTTTCGTTTGCAGCTTCGGTGAAGACATCTGCGATTGAAGATGCTGCGGGCATCGAGATGCCCGTGGTGCGTTCCATGCCGAATACCCCGGCGATGTTGGGTGCGGGTATCACTGCACTTTGCCGCGGACGTTTTGTTTCTGAAGACCAGCTTGGCATTGCGCAGCGCATCTTCGGCACGGTGGGCCGCACCGTGGTGGTGGATGAGAAGCATATGGATGCCGTTACCGGGCTCTCCGGCTCTGGTCCTGCATTCATTTACATCATCATTGAAGCGCTGGCCGAGGCTGGTGTGAATGTCGGCTTGCCACGCGATATTGCAACACTGCTTGCGGCGCAGACTACTTTCGGTTCCGCGCGGATGGTGCTGGAAACCGGCTATCACCCCGCACTATTGAAGGACGCGGTCACCACTCCGGCAGGCTGCACGGTGGACGGCATTCTTGAACTGGAAGAAGGCGGTCTTCGCGTCACTCTGATCAAGGCAGTGAAGCGTGCGACGCAACGCGCGAAAGAACTCGCAGCCGGATAACCAGAAGTTAGTTAGGGAAACGAAACATGAATATCGCCGTTGCCACGCCCAGCCAGACACGTTCTCTGAAAGGAGTGCGCCTGTGGGCGTGGGGAACGCTTGCGCTCTTTGTTGTGGTTGTTCTGCAGGGGGCGGTAGTGCGCGCTACTTCATCCGGCGCGGGCTGCGGTGCTCACTGGCCGCTATGCAATGGCGAGGTACTTCCGCACTTTCAGCGGCTGGCCACGATCATCGAGTTCATGCACCGGTCACTGACTGGTATTTCCGGCACCATGTTCTTTGTGCTGGCTGGGTGGACTTTCCTGGCTACGCCAAAGCAACATCCGGCACGTAAGGCGGCGCTATGGTCGCTCGCTTTTTTGATTCTGGAAGCACTGCTGGGCGCTGTTCTGGTGCTGGGGCATTACGTCGAGAACAACACCTCAAACATGCGCGTTTTCGTGCAGTCCATCCACTTCACCAACACGATGATCCTGCTTGCGGCCACGACTACCGTGGCTGTCTTACTGGGGAATGTGAAGTCCTCTGCCTATAACAAGCCCTTGCGACAGGCCTCGCTGCTGACGATCGGTGCCGTTCTCATTACGGGCGCAGCGGGTTCGGTGGCAGCGCTGGCCGACACGATCTTCCCGTCGCATTCGCTTCGTGCCGCCATTGCAGCCGATTTTGCAGCCGATTCGCCGTTGCTGATCCGCATGCGCTGGATACATCCCGCAGCATCTCTACTGATCATTGCCGCAACGTTGTTGTTAGCAAAACGACTCAAGCAGAACAACGCTGGCCATGCGGCAAATCTGCTCTTTGCGAATCTTGCCCTGCAGATGCTGATTGGCGTTGCCGATGTGCTGATGCTGGCGCCGACGTGGATCCAGGTGCTGCATCTTTTTGGAGCAGATCTGTTCTGGATTTCGCTCATCGGCATCAGTGTTCCGCTGTTCCTGGCCGAACCTTTAAGACGTAGTTAGCGCGCACAGAAAAGCGGGGATGCTAATGCATCCCCGTTTTTTGTATTTGGATGAGGTCTAGTGGCCGTCGACCTTATCGGCCATCTTTTCCGTGCCGACCTTGGTTTTGTGAGCGGCGACCTTGGTGCCGTGAGCGGTGGCATCGGCAGCCTTCACCGTGCCCTCCTTGGTCTTCACAGCTGCCACTTTTGTGCCGTGGGCAGTGGCATGAGCGGCATCCACTGTGCCTTCTTTTGTTTTATGCGCAGCGACCTTGGTGCCGTGAGCGGTGGCATCGGCGGCCTTCACGGTGCCTTCCTTGGTCTTGTCGTAGCCGGTCTCCGTGCCCTTTGCGATGGCGTGCCCCGTGTTCTTGGTGGCCTTCGCCGTGTCGTGACCAGCGTCTTTCATATCCTGCTTGGCGGTCTGCGCCATCAGACTGCCCGCGGAAACCACCACGCCCAAAGCCAGCACTGCAAATCCTGTCTGTCGCATCATCTTGCCACTCCCTCTAACGAAACATGTCAGCGTTTCTTTTATAGACTCTGAAACACGCATTCTGGTTGGACGTTGCGTGATATTCCGGGTTCGTTCACATATCTCTGATAGCCTTGCCCAGCATAACCGCATCCAACAGAAGAGAAACATGCCAACATCGTCACGCAAAGGAAAGTCTGCTGCCAGCAGCGGACGCGAAACGTCTTCTTCCAGCCAGCCGCGCCATTTTTTCTTCAATCGCGACGAGTCCTGGTTGCGGTTCAACAGCCGCGTTCTGGAAGAGGCGCAGGACACCACCAATCCCCTATTGGAGCGCGTGAAGTTTCTTGCGATTACCGCTTCCAATCTGGATGAGTTCATTGAAGTGCGCGTTGCCGGTATTCTGCAGCGTATTGAAGACGGCTATCAGCAGCCGTCCGGTGATGACGATGATGGCCTGACGGAGCAGGAACGACTGGATCAGCTTGCGGATCATCTGCACCGTTTCAGCCGGGAGCAATATTCCGGCTGGACACGCGACATGTTGCCATCCTTGCGTAAAGCGGGCATCGACATTCTTTCCTGGAAGCAACTAGATGACGAGGGTCTTCGGCACGCCGCAGAGTTTTATGAACGCGAAGTAGATCCCCTGCTCACGCCGGTCACCATTGATCCGACGCACCCGTTTCCGCGTGTGTTGAACAAGGCGCTTTGCATTGGATTGCTGCTGCGTCGCAAAGGGAATAAACGCGACAAGCGTCCACTGGGAGGCAGCACTCTGGGGGTGGTGACGGTACCGCGCACGCTGCCGCGGCTGATTCGTCTGCCCTCTGCCGAGGGGACGTATCGCTTTCTGTTCCTGCATGAGTTGATTGAGGAGCGCATGCAGCGGCTGTTTCCGGGATACGAGATTCTGGCGCGATCGCCCTTCCGCGTGACGCGCAACAGCAATCTCTATATGCAGGAAGAAGAATCCCGCTCGCTGTTGGAGAGTGTGCGTGCGGAGCTCCACAATCGTCGCAAAGGTGATGTGGTGCGACTGGAGATCTCGGCAGGAGCGGACGAGGAGTTGATCGATCAACTTCGGGTCAACTTCGAGCTTGATCGCTGGCAAGTATTCCGTGTCGACGATCCGGTCAACCTGACGCGGCTGATGGAACTCTACAGCGCCGTCGATCGCTCCGACCTAAAGTTTCCTCGCTTTGCCGGACGAGAATTCGCACCGCCCCCTCTAGCGGACGGTCGGCCTGGCTGTCTCTTCGACACCATTCGAAATCGTGACATACTGCTGCACCATCCGTTCGATTCATTCCGCACCGTCGAGAAATTTATCGAGGCCGGAACAGAAGACGAATGCGTGATCTCCATCAAGCAGACGCTGTATCGTACTTCACGCGATTCACCACTCTTCCAGGCGTTGCTGGATGCGGCGCAAACTACGGATGTGACGGTTGTTGTGGAGTTGATGGCGCGGTTCGATGAAGACTCCAACATCCGCTGGGCACGCACACTGGAAGACGCGGGCGTGCAGGTGTTTCATGGCATCGTCGGCCTGAAGACACACGCGAAGCTCGCCCTGCTTGTGCGTCGTGATCCGGATGGCGTTACGCGCCGCTACGCACACCTGGGCACTGGCAATTACAACTCTGTTACGGCGCGTTTTTATACTGACGTCAGCCTGCTGACAGCGAATGAAGCGGTTACTTCTGCGGTGCAGAAGGTGTTCAACTACCTGACTGCCGACGCGCAGAATGAGAGCTTCCGCCCGTTGCTGGTGGCACCCGTTACGCTTGCCACGGATATTCTGCACCTGATTGAGCGAGAGGCGCAGCACGCACGCGCAGGGCGTCCTGCGCGCATCATCGCGAAGATGAATGCGCTGCTGGATGGCAACACCGTCCGAGCGTTGTACGCCGCATCGCAGGCTGGTGTGGAGATCGACCTCATCGTCCGAGGCATGTGTGCCCTGCGGCCCGGCGTACGCAAACTGAGCGAAAGTATCCGAGTACGCTCGATTGTAGGGCGTTTCCTAGAACATAGCCGCATCTACTGGTTTCAGAATGGCAGCAAGGTGGAAGACGGAAGCGTGGCCGACCATACGGAGGTTTACTGCGGTTCTGCAGACTGGATGCCCCGCAACCTGTTTGAGCGATGCGAAGCGATCTATCCTGTCACGCAGCCTGATTTGAAGAAGCGCCTGCGACATGAAATTCTTGAAACCTATCTCGCGGATAACGTGAAGTCGCGTTTCCTGCAGGAGGACGGCAGCTATACGCGGCCTCCAGTGGGCGCACGTCCTGTGAACGCGCAGGAACGCTTGATGGAACTGGCGGCCCTGCCCTGGCCTGACCCCATGTCTCCCACATCGCCTGCCGCGGCAAAGACTAAGCCGGTCGCAGATAAGTCTCCTTTGCAAGCCGAGAGCAAATCAGGGGCGAAGAAGGCCGCCGCTAAAAAGGCAGCGACATCTGCAAAAAAGGCAACAGCCGCGCGCAAATCTGCAACGAGCAAAAAAACAAGCCGTCCGTGAACATTGTTCGGGACGGCTTGTTTCTACTTTCGAAGAGCTAGAAAGCCGCCAGGTCGACCATTGCTGCATAGATGTGTTCCGGCTGCGGCAGAATTGCATCTTCCAGAATCGGCTGGTAGGCCACGAAGGTATCCATGCCCGCTACGCGGCGCACTGGTGCATCGAGGTCGTGGAAGAGTTCATCACTGACGCGTGCCGCGAGTTCCGCACCGAAACCCCAGCTACGCATATCTTCGTGCGCGATGATGACGCGGTTGGTCTTGCGGACGCTTTCGGCGATGGCCTCAAAGTCATAGGGCGAGAGTGAACGGAGGTCGATAATCTCCGCCGAGATTCCCTTCTCGCGTTCCAGCTTCTGCGCCGCCTGCAAGGCGCGCGGCACCACTGCACCATAGGTGACGACGGTCAGATCCGAACCGGTCTTAATGGTCTTCGCCTTACCGAACGGAATCATGTATTCCGGGCCGGGGTTCGGGCCACGGCCAAAGGCTTCACGATAAAGTCGCTTGTGCTCCAGGAACAGAACCGGGTCATCGCAACGGATAGCGGTGCGCAGCAGGCCTGCGAAGTCCTGCGCGGACGACGGCATAACGACGCGGATGCCCGGCGTGTGCGTGAAGATGCTCTCACCGGATTGCGAGTGATAAATAGAACCACCCGTGAGATAGCCGCCGATGGGAACGCGGATGACTAACGGCGCAGAGTGATTGCCGTTGGAGCGCCACCGGAAGTTCGATAGCTCATTGCGCATCTGGTGCACGGCAGGCCAGATGTAATCGAAGAATTGGATTTCAACGACCGGCTTCAGACCACGTGCGGCCATGCCGATTGCGCGCCCCACGATGTTTGCTTCGGCGAGCGGAGAGTTGAAGACGCGGTCCGAACCGAACTGGGTCTGAAGACCAGCGGTGATCTTGAAAACACCGCCCTTGCCTTTGAGTTGTCCTGATTTCAGATGCTGATCGCGTGTGGCGTCAGCGACGTCTTCACCGAAGATGACGATGCGTTCGTCGCGTGCCATCTCGTCGTGCAGCGTGCTGTTGATGAGGTCGGCGATGGTGTGATCGACGTTGTCGACAGGCTTGGCCTCAGTGGAGAAGACGCTGTCTGTGGGAAGCAGGTCTTCCGAATAGACATCCTTCGTGATGTTCTCAATCTTCGGCAGCGGCGCGGCCAGAGCTTCATCGGCAGCCTTGCGGACTTCGTCATCCACCTCTGTCTTGAGTTTCTGAAGCTGCTCCTCCGTGAGAACGCCCTCCCGAAGCAATAACGCTTCAGTCTTCAGGATGGGATCGCGGAGGGCATCGGCGTCGAGTTCCGAAGAATGACGGTACCAGCGCTCGTCGTCCGAAAGCGCGTGCGAGTACGGACGGATCACATGGCCGTGAACGAACGCGGGGCCTTTGCCGCTGCGGCAGTATGCGACTGCTTCCTGCATCGCCTCATAGCTGGCGATGGGGTCTGTGCCGTCAATTTCCACGAAGTGAAAGTTGGGAAAGTTCGCGACGAGGCGCGAAATGTTACCACCCGGCGTGTTCGCTTCGACCGGCGTCGAGATGGCGTAACCGTTGTCTTCCACGACGAATAGCACGGGAAGTTTAGCGTTGGAGGCTGTGTTCAGTGCCTCCCAAAATTCGCCCTGCGAAGTGGAACCTTCACCTAGCGAGGTGTACACCACTTCGTCTTTATGGAAGTCAACGTCCTTGAAAGCGCGGTAGTCGCCGGTGCCATAGTTGCCTTTTGCGGCTTCCGGATGGTGGGTGAAATAGCGGCCCGCCTCCGCGCAACCGACAGCGTGGAGAAGCTGCGTGGCCGTCGCGGAAGAAGGCGACATAAGTCGCAGTTTCCTGGAGGTCCAGTGCGACGGCATCTGGCGGCCCCCGCTGCCGGGGTCGTCCGCTCCGACTGCCTGCAGAAGTTGATCCTTTACGGTCTGGCCGACGGCAAGGGCGAATGCGCGGTCACGATAGTAGGGGAAGAACCAGTCGTAGCCTGGCTTCAGCGAAAGTCCTGCGGCGACCAGGAGCGCTTCATGGCCCGCGCAGGAGATCTGGAAGAAGATCTTCTGCTGGCGTTTGAGCAGGATTTCGCGATCATCTGTCTTCCGCGAAAGGTACATCAGGCGGAAGAAGTGAATCAGTTGTTCCGGCGAGAGCGATCCGAGTGCGCTCTCTGAAGTCTTCTGTGGTGCGTTCGCGCGTGTTGCCATCGCTTTCCGGCCTGCCATCCTTACCTGCTGGAATCAGCGGATCGCCGGCGCGAGGCACAACGTTCCCTGTTGATTGTACTGCTGTTGGGCCACATGCGCTCAAGCGTGGAAATCGTTGGCCGATAAGGGCAGTGTCGCAATGTGGAACGGCCGTGACTGTTCCATACATAGCATTTTGACCCTGAACAGCGAGGCACCATGTCCGTAAGAACCGGTTTGCGCCGGGCGATCCCCTCTGCCCTGATGACGTTGATGCTGATTGCATGGTTTTCACCTACGGTGATCGCACAGGCGGTCTCTCCGTTGGCTGCTACAGCGCAACGCAAGATGCTGGTGGTCTATCGAGACGGCGCGATACCAGCAGACGCTGACAGCGTGGCGCTCAGAGCCGGTGGACGGATGTTGCGCAAGCACGTGCGCTTTGGAGCCGCTGTGGTGAGCGGCACGGCCGCCTCGGAATCGACTTTGCGAAGAGATCCAAATGTTGAATACGTAGTGGAAGATCGCCCGGTCACAGCAAGCCAATTGCAGGTACGCGTTATGGACGCGAACCAGGTGAATGCTCCATCAGTGCATGCTTCCGCACCCACGCTGGCCATGCCCTTCGATGGTGCAGATGCCTTTTATACCAACTCGCCGCAAGGGTGGGCGGTGCGCGCGGTGGGTGGCTACGGAGGTGGCATCGCCGGCGGTCCTGCGGCTGGCCCATGGGCTACATCCACGGGCAAGGGCGTGCGCATTGCAGTGCTGGACAGCGGCGTGGATCGCACGCACCCGGACATTGCCCCGAATCTGCTACTGAGCATGAGCGACGTGGACCAGACGCAGCAGCCCAGCGCCTGCGATGATGGATCGCCGCAGGATCAGAGCGGCCACGGGACCTGGGTGGCATCGCTGGCTGCAGGCGCAGCCGGAAGTGCGACGGGATTGACGGTAGGCGTCGCTCCTGGGGCATCACTGCTGAACGTGAAAGTGTTGCAGCGAATGCCGGGCACCGGGTCAACGACGGCAGAACAGTGCACGAATGGGCAACCCTCCGGAATGTTGTCCTGGGTGCTCCAGGGCATTGACGATGCGATTGCGCAAAAGGCAGACGTCATCGTGCTCAGCATGGCCATAACGCTCGATTTGTATAGCGGTGACGCGGCAGGATTGAAGGCGAGCTTCGACCGCGTAACGCATGCCGCGAGCGATGCTGGCGCGGTACTGGTGGCCGCAGCGGGCAACGATGCATTCAACTTTGCCAACGCTCGGTATGTATCGTACCCGGCGCAAGCGCGCGATGTATTGGCTGCGGTCGCTTCCACAAATCCGGATTGTGCGGAAGACCTGACAGCGGGAGACGGGTGCGCACCCGGGTTGGTGACCTTGGCGTATTACAGCAATTATGGCGCTCCTTTGAACGCTGTTGCAGCACCCGGTGGGAGCTATCCGCAGGGCGGTAACTATGCTGTTTCGGGATGGGTCCGCGGAGCATGTTCTACCGGTCTTCCGAACACATCCGACGGTTTGCCCACGACCAACGGACGTTCGTTCGGCTGCTTCAACCTGGGACACCTTGGATACATGCAGGCAATTGGCACCAGCGCCTCCGCGCCGCTGGTGGCGGGTGTAGTGGCGCTGGTAAAGGCAGCGCATCCAGATTGGAGTGCCGCCACGATCATTGCAGCAGTTCGTGCATCTGCGCTGCCAACGGCAACCATGCCGTATGGCGTGGTGAATGCAGCCACTGCGCTGGGTTACAAACCGTGATGCTTTACTGCCGCATGCGGTCTTTTACTGACTTGGCCAACTTTTCAATCTCATTTGCCTGCCGAATGACGTCTATGGAGAGTTCATCCTTGCGGGTCTGATCCACTGCGGCTTTCAACAGCTGCGCCTTCGCTAGAAGTTCATCGGCATCTGCAAGCATCTTCTTCTGGCGATCTGTTGCGGCCATTTGCGCCTGTGAGTTCACCATCTTTTTCACTGCGGCACTTTCCATGTTCTGCGCGCGGGCAGAGTTCACGGGAAGTGCGATAAGTACCCCCGCGGCAATCGCCACGAAACGAACGTACTTCAACATCCCACACCATCCACACAATGGTCCGTGACGGCGCACATCTTCGTCGTCATGCGGTCCCCCAGAGGCGCACTTTAATTGCGCATCTGGTCCTTCACCTGTCGGGCCAGCCGGGCAATCTCATCGAGTCGTTTCTGATCTTCCGGGGTTGCTTCCCGCCCCTGAAGATCGGCTCGAAGCTGTTGCGTCAGCGCCAGCAGCCGATTGGCGTTGTCAACCATACGCCTCTTTCGGTCCAGTTTGCGAGCTTCATCCCGGCGATGAACCATGGTGGGGTCCAGGTCCAGGCCACCTTCTCCCGCCGTGTCGCGTGGGAGGCCGCTATTGACAGGATTTGCGGGGTTGTAACCCGGATTGGTGTTTCCTGTTGCACTCGAATTGTTGTTGCTCTGCGCTACAACTGACGCAGAAAATACAACCGCCAATCCGAATAAGAGCAGCCGTGCCGTCGTCGCCATGGGGACACCTCTCCAACGGAATATACGGATGGGTTGCAGCGCGGGAGTGCCTGCGCCATCCTTAAGAGATCAGGACTGCTGGTTTTGGCCTGATTGTACCCCCGGCGGCTTCTGCCGCAAGAAGGACATTTTGAGCATGATGCCTCTTTTCGCTCTTCTCCTGGTCGCTGCGACCAAGCAACCGGGCGAGGGCCACCCTCCCGAAACACTCCACGATCTGGGACAGAGCTGGCACGACGACGTGTTGGACTTCGTTCGTTTTGATGTGCCGAAACTCGTTGTCATTCTGCTGATAGCGTTTGCGCTTCAAAGCATCGTCAAGTTCTTTGTGAAGCGCATGCGTCGGATTGCCGACGCTTATCCCGGAACGCAGCGAGCATCTCAACTGCGGACTATGGCAGCAATCCTTCGCGCCACATGCTACGGTCTGATCGGCTTCATTGCCCTGCTGCAGATTCTGCAGTTGTTCAACATTGACCTCAAACCTCTACTGGCTTCCGCCGGTGTGGTTGGTCTGGGCATCTCTTT